>Ga0307376_10000021_pt1 | contig 298372 bp, 284 predicted proteins | sample TR2MG_FD_202536 | JGI IMG/M metagenome (GOLD analysis project Ga0307376, IMG submission 202536) | Soil microbial communities from Risofladan, Vaasa, Finland - TR-2 | ecosystem: Environmental > Terrestrial > Soil > Coastal area > Acid sulfate soil | place: Finland: Risofladan, Vaasa...
TAGCCGTATCATGGATACCGACTTCGCTGAAGAAACTTCACGCCTGACGCGTGCACAGATTCTGCAGCAAGCTGGTACTGCCATGCTGGCACAGGCAAACCAGGTACCTAACCAGGTCTTGACATTGCTAAAATAAGATTGATTAAAGTAGAGACAAAATGAATCAACCCCAGTCGGCCAGCCGACTGGGGTTTTATTTTATCCAGAGGTCAAGATGCTCATTTCAGATGCAACCGTTTCAATTTAGTGCCGGTGTAGCGTTACGTACAGAAAACGATCAAACCCGGATTGTTCATCAGTAAAACCGATAAACACGACGAAAGTGGATTATTTGAGCAAATGATTTGACTGCCTGTGCCGTCAAAGCCGTATGCGACAAAAAATAAACCTCGTAATAACATAGTGTTGAATATTTTTTCTCATTTATTAAAATTATTTCAACTTAGCGCTAAAGTTATCTCCTAACGAACCGTTAACAAGCTTAGCTACGGTCTATTTCACTTGGAAAATTAAGGGGAGGCCGGAGTGAAGGCAATCATGCCTGTTACAAAAAAGTTAAAGGAGAATCAACATGTCAGCAGTCATTAACACAAACATTGCATCTCTGAATGCCCAGCGCAACCTGAACGGTTCGCAAGGCGCTCTGCAAACCTCGTTGCAGCGTCTGTCTTCCGGCCTGCGTATCAACAGCGCCAGGGACGACGCCGCGGGTATGGCTATTTCCCAGCGTATGACTTCACAGATCCGCGGTCTGGATCAAGCCCGCCGTAACGCGAACGATGGCGTTTCCATGGCGCAAACTGCCGAAGGCGCGTTATCCGGTGTCGGTGACATGCTGCAGCGTATTCGTGAGTTGGCCGTGCAGTCTGCCAACGCCACCAACAGTACCAGCGACCGCGCAGCCTTGCAGGCAGAAGCTGGGCAGCTGGTTTCCGAGCTGGATCGCGTTGCAACCGCCACCCAGTTTAACGGCCTCAACCTGCTGGACGGCACTGCAGGTCCTTCCGTGTTCCAGGTGGGTGCCAATGCCAACCAGACCATTACCACCAACGGCGATAACTTCCGCACCACCAGCTACGGCGGCTACCGCATCGGCTCCTCTGTGGCTGCATCCAGCAATGCGGTGGGCGACCTCACTGCCGGCAGCGTAGCGGGTGCCCTGGACTCAGGCGCCAGTGCAGCCAGCCGTGTCGTTGGCACGACCTTCACGGTTAATGGCGGCGCAGGCTCGCAACTGATCACTTATGCCGCAGGCGATTCCGCCAAGACCGTTGCCGCACTGGTGAATGCAAAAACCAGCGCTACCGGTGTATCTGCCACCGCATTTACCGAAGTCGATCTGACCGCGATGGTAGCAGGTACCGCCTACAGCCTGAATATCACCTCGGATAACGGCGTGGCCACCACCGTTGCCTTCAGCACCGGCGCAGTAATCAATGCCGATGGCTTGTCTGCGGGCATCAAGGCCTTCAACAACGTCTCGTCCAGCACCGGCGTGACCGCCAAGCTGAACACCGCCGGCACCGGTATCACGCTGACCAATGCCAATGGCAATAACATCACCCTGCTCGGCAATGCGGGTTCAGCAGCAGCCACCTTTGGTAATGGTGCTGCCACGACTTCTGTTGCTGCAGCCGCTACCGGTGTTGCAACCGGCAAGCTGACGCTCGATTCAGACAAGGCCTTTGGCGTGTCCGGCGCGGCACCGACCGACTTTTTCCTTGCAGCTACCGAGGGTGCGCAATTGCAGAAGGTGAATCAGGTTGACGTTTCCAGTGTCGCAGCCGCAACGCGCGCGATTGCGCAAATGGACGCCGCCATCGCCAACGTCAACAACTCGCGTTCTGACTACGGCGCCTTGCAAAACCGTTTTGGCAACGCGATTATCAGCCTGCAAACCACTTCGGAAAACCTGAGCGCAGCACGTAGCCGTATCATGGATACCGACTTCGCTGAAGAAACTTCACGCCTGACGCGTGCACAGATTCTGCAGCAAGCTGGTACTGCCATGCTGGCACAGGCAAACCAGGTACCTAACCAGGTCTTGACATTGTTACGTTAAGCTTGATAGGGTAAAATTCAAATAGCATTAAACCGGCCAATTTATCGGCCGGGATTTAAACCCAAGGAGAAGCAAAATGCTCATCCCAACTATTCCCGGCAACGTAGCCCAGGCTACGCAGCCCCCAAAACACACCAGCGAAACCTCGCCTGACTTTGTTGCTGTCAGCAACACTAAAGCCGACATTACCATTGCACCCGGTACGGCAGCCGATTTACCCAAGATAGCGGTGCGGCAAGTAGCTGAGCAACAGGCAACAGCGCCGCAACTGCAAGGTGTAGTGGAGCAAATCAACAAGGCACTCAAACAGGCCAATAAAAATCTGGAGTTCAGTATCGATACCGAGTCCCAGAAACAGATGGTTAAATTAGTTGATACTGAAACGGGCGATGTTATTCGCCAATTTCCTTCAGAAGAAGCCGTCGCGATTTCAAAAGCAATACAACAGATGCAGCAGGGTCTGCTGCTTAAACATAAGGTATAGGAGGCTAGGCTATCATGGCAATTGCAGCGACATCCGCCACCAGTTCCGCAAACATCGACGTCAACGGCATCGTCAGCCAGCTAATGACGCTTGAACAGCGGCCCATTAGCCTGTTGAACGCAAAGGAAGCCAGCTATCAGGCCAAGCTCTCCGCTTATGGCTCCATCAGCGGCGCGTTGTCCGGCTTTCAGGGTGCGATCAGCATACTGAACAGCGCGATCAAGGCTCAAGCATTGGCTGCCACCTCTTCCGATGCCACTACTTTGACTGCTAGCGCGGCCAGCACTGCAGCCGCAGGTGTTTACGGCATAGACATTACCGCCCTCGCCCAGGCGCAGAGGCTGGTTGCCGCAGGCCAAACCAGTGACACCACCGCGATAGGTACCGGTGCTGCCACTACGCTGACGTTTGATTCCGGCACCATCAGCGGCGGGACGTTCAGCGCTGTTACCGGCACCTATACCGGTGCCGCGTTTGCCAGCAATGGCGGTGTGACGCACACAGTAACCATCGATAGCACCAACAACACCCTGCAAGGCATCCGCGATGCGATCAACAAGGCCAACGTCGGCGTCACCGCTTCCATCATTAACGACGGCAGTGCCACTCCTTTCCGGCTGGTGCTGTCTTCCGGCACCACAGGCGTTGCCAACAGTACGAAAATTACGGTGGCAGGCGATGCCACACTAAGCACCTTGCTGGCTCAGGATCCTGCTGCGGCACAAAATCTTTCGCAAACGACTGCAGCGCAAAATGCCGCGCTCAAGATCAATGGCATTGCCCTCAGCAAGGCATCCAATACCGTTACAGATGCCATTGCCGGCGTGACACTCAATCTGAGCAAAATAACCACCGTCACGACCAATTTGACGATTGCACCGGACAATGCCCCGGTGACAAATGCAGTTACCGGTTTCGTCAAGGCTTACAACGATTTGGCCAAAGCATTGAAGAGTGTCTCGGCCTATGACCCCGCCGCCAAAAAAGGGGCAATACTACAAGGCGATGCAACAGTACGCACCATACAAGCACAGGTACGCAGCATTCTGAGCAACGCTGTCAGCGGAACCGCAGGTTCTCTGACGAATTTGTCACAAGTTGGCGTTGCCTTCCAGAAAGACGGGTCATTGGCACTCGATAGCACCAAACTTAATGCCGCGCTCGCCGGTGGTTTCAACAATGTTGCAAGCCTGTTCGGTTCCATAGGCACCAGCACCGATAATCTGGTCAGCTACTCTGCATCAAGCACCTCCACGATACCCGGATCTTATGGCATCAATGTCACGCAGCTTGCCACGCAAGGCACCGCCTTGGGAACGACTGCTGTTGCCGCATCCACAACCATCACAGCAGGAATCAACGACTCACTGAATCTGACGGTGAATGGCATCAGCGTTTCCATTACACTGCCCGGCGGCACGTATACCCCGCAGCAACTCGCCACAGCGCTACAAACACAGATCAACGCCTCAGCAGGCTTGACACCTACAGGCGTTACCGTAGCCACCAGCATCGCCCCGACCGGAATGATGTCTATCAGCACCAGCAAATATGGCTCAGCCACCAGCGTTGCTATTGCCAGCGGCACCGCTATGACGGCCTTGTTTGGCGCAACCCCCATTACTCAAACTATTGGCCTGGACGTCGCCGGTACCATTGGTAACGCTGCCGCCACCGGAAGTGGTCAAATATTGACCGCTTCCGGTGGCGCCGCCCTTGGCCTGGCAGTACAAGTCAATGGCGGCACGCTCGGCATTCGCGGCTCCGTAAGCTTCTCGCAAGGCTACACTGCCAAGCTCGACAATCTGGCCACTTCTCTGCTTGCCAAAAATGGCATGCTCGCAGGCCGCACCAATGGCATCAACAGTTCCATCAAGGATATCGGGATTCGCCGTGACGCGCTGCAACAGCGCCTGGTGGGTATAGAAGCAGGTTATCGCAGGCAATATTCTGCTCTGGACACGATGCTGACCAGCCTGAACCAAACCAGCACTTTCCTGACACAGCAACTCGCTAGGTTATCATAGGAGTAACCATCATTATGAACGCACATATCGGAATTAAAGCTTACACAACAGTTGGTGTTGAATCCGGGGTATCTGCTGCCGATCCGCACAAACTCATTTCCATGCTGTATCAGGGCGCACTATTAGCCGTTGCAAATGCAAAGAATAGCATGCTGCGCAATGATATTCCCGCCAAGGGGGTGGCCATTTCCAAAGCGATCGCCATCATTGACGAAGGATTAAATGCCTGCCTGGACAAGAATGTGGGCGGCGAATTGGCACAAAATCTGTCTTCGCTGTACGAGTATATGGTGATGCGCCTGTTCGCAGCCAATTTAAAGAACGACGCTGCTATTCTGGATGAAGTCGCAGGCTTGCTCAACGAACTCAAGGGAGCATGGGAAGAGATTCGTCCTGGCGCTCCCAAAATCCCGGCAGCGCAGGTTGCCATGGCAGAAACACCCGTGCCCGCATCCCACTCCAATACTGCGGAAACAGCAAATACATCAACACCTCAATCTGCAATCGGCAAACAAGCGGCATTAACGTATGGAAGGATGTAAGCTATGCACCCTGTCATCGAAAATTATCAGTTACTCTCAAGGTTTACCGGAAAAATGCGTGAAGCGGCTACGCTGGGTGAGTGGGAAAAGCTGGTCGAACTTGAACATCAATGCAGCCAGCACGTGGCATTAATGCAGCAACAGGATTCCACCCCGGTAGATGAAAGCATTCGCCCGCAAAAAGTGGCGCTTATTAATAAAATTCTCGCTGACGATGCGGCCATACGCGATCAGACTATGCCATGGATGGCAGAACTGCAACGCAACATGCAAAGCTCACGCAACGAACAGCGCATCACTCAAGCGTATACCAGCGAATTTTGATGCTGTGGCTATTCCCGTTAACTTAAATTATCCACCAAGTGTAGGTCGAGCTTTACCTCAATCTACCTGGCAATCTCAAACGAACACAAATGCATGATACCTGTCGATGTCTTGAATTCCCTTAAAGGCTTGATGCTCTCGCAGAAGCCGCTGATCTTAGCGACGCCTGCCACCAGCACGACAGCAGCATTTGAGCTTGGCCAAAAATACCAGGGCAGCGTGCAGGCGCAGCTTTCACCCGGCTTGTTCAGGGTTCAGATAGCCGATCAGCTAGTGCAGCTGCAGCTTCCAGGTTCCATTCGCACTGGCGACACCATCACTTTACAGGTCGCTTCATTACTCCCGCGCCTGACCTTCAATATAGCTGCCTCAGCGAACCCGCTTTCTACACCAGACCAATTAAGTACTACCTCTCGCCTGCTCTCCTCATTGGCACAACAACCGATGGAAAAGGCCTTTATACGGCCTGGCAACAGCGCTCCGCTGTGGACCGGCACAACTCAGCTTCCTGATATTGCCGAATTGGCAGGAAAGCTGCACACCACAATCAGCCAGAGTGGGCTGTTTTACGAATCCCATCAGGCACAATGGCTGGCAGGTTCGCGCAACACCGCGCAGTTATTGCAGGAACCTCAAAATCTGCCCGCCGATCAGCTGAAAGCCGCATTTGAAATCAACAGCAATCCATCACCCGCAAATGCAACTGCCGCGTTAAATTCTGTTAAGTCAGCGCACCATACCGCACAGCCGGCACCAGAGCCAGCAACTCTGCCCGCGGAACAGCCAAGAACCGGGTTGAGTACTGATGACAAAATTTCTCCTGCAAATACAGCCCCCACCACGCATAGCGCCAGCACTGCCAACACAGCTCAAGAACGTATTTCAATACCCGGCATTCCCGATCACTTACAACCGCTGATTCAACAACAGTTGTATGCACTTGAAACGCGACAGGTTCAATGGCAAGGCCAAGTCTGGCCGAATCAGGAAATGAACTGGAAAATCCAGGAGGAAACGTCGCACGCATCAAACGGCGAAGAAGGACGACAATGGGCCACCCAGATACAACTCGACCTGCCAAATCTGGGGGAAGTCACTGCTACGCTGCGCTTTGGCAGCAGTGGTTTAAGTATCGCGCTTGATACAGACAAGAGTGCGACACGCGCCAAGCTGGGCACGGCCAGCTCGATGCTGGTCGCTGCATTGTCCGACCGTGGCATAAACATTTCCAGCGCACTGGTCACACAGCATGACAACACCTGACAAGCGCAAATCGGCAATCGCTTTAGCCTATCAAACTGGCGACACTGCGCCCAAGGTTGTGGCCAAGGGGCGCGGTTTGATCGCTCAGGCAATTATCGAACGTGCCAAAGAGCATGGCGTGTACGTGCACGAGTCAGAAGATTTGGTGGGAATGCTAATGCAGGTTGAACTGGACGATAACATTCCACCACAATTATATCTTGCCGTGGCAGAATTACTGGCATGGTTATACCGCCTGGAACGGGAGGAATCCCCTCCTATTTGACCCCTAACAAGAAATTCCTTAAGTTATAATTAAGATACTAAAATAGAACAAAAATTGCATAACTATTAAACCGATATGTCTAAAGAATTTCCTCTAACAGTAGAAAAATTTCAGGACGGCGAGGACAGCAAATTCCGGATCAGTTCGCCAAAAGAAATTCGACTCACCCTGAATGCCATCGCTCAAAAAAAATCGGCAGTGTTACTGCATTTTGATAATAACCAAAATTTTCTTAAATCAACATTATTGGCAGTCGATGAAACGGGTATGTGGCTGGATGTCAGCCCCAGTGAAGATGACAATAAGCTGCTCCTGAAGAGCGACAGCATCACATTGGTCACCAGGCATCTTGGCGCAAAGGTGCAATTTGTATGCCGTCAGATCGAAATGTCAGTTTATGGTTCACAACCCGCATTCTATTGCCCGCTGCCGCAGCTTATTTTGCGCCTGCAGCGGCGGGATTTTTTCCGCGTACCCACCTCCTATGACACACCACTGAAGTGCATCATTCCACCTCTCCCCACCTCAGAAACATCCACAAAACCTGATGAAGTAACTATTATGAACATCAGCGAAGGCGGCATCGCACTGATATGCAAGGAGAACAACATCAAATTGGAGGAAGGTGCAATCTACCCCAATTGCCGAATCGAATTGCCCGAAATAGGCACACTGTTAACTGCCATACAGGTAAAAAGCCTGTTTGAGGTTACCTTGCCCAATGGCATCATAACCAAGCATGCCGGTTGTGAATTTGTCCGGCTGGAAGCACGGATGAGCATGCTGTTGCAACGCTATGTGGGCATCATGCAAAGCAAGCTTTCCAAGCTGGTCTAATACGGTGATACAAGCGCATTACATCTGTGCTGAGTATTTCTCGTTAACTCAGCAAGGATGGAGGCAAAGTGATCATCAAGCCAGCTAACCAACAGCCGGAGCAGGCTGCGCCAATCGGCACAACTTTGCATGAGGATGACGCTGATACTCATTATTTGGGCCAGTTCATCCCCTTGCATTACCACCACAACATGCTAAAAGACGAGAACCGCATGAGCAATTTCAAGGCGGCTATCGATCATGTGGTTTTTGATGGCGCCAAAGTGCTTGAGCTTGGCGGCGGAACTGGCGTGCTTTCCTGCTTTGCAGCATACAAAGCCAGCAAAGTATGGTGCGTCGAATTCAATCCGGATATGGTTGCAGAGTCACGCCGCTTTCTCGCACTCAATCCGGAAGGACACAAAGTGGAGGTCATCCACGCAGATGCATTTGAGTACTTACCCCCTGAGCCCGTGGATGTGGTGATCTGCGAGATGATACATGTCGCGATGCTGCGGGAAAAACAGGTGGAAGTGATGGAAGCGTTCAAACAGCGCTATTTGCGCCGATTTGGCGCGCCTCTTCCTGTCTTTATACCCGAGGCGGTCATCATGGCGGTGCAGCCACTCCAGCAAAATTACAATTTCTTTGGATATTACGCACCCATCATACAATTCCAAAGCAGGCTAACAATCCAAAATGGAAGCACTGAACTGGCTGCTCCTTCGGTTTATGGCACCCTCGACTTTTCACTACCCGGTTCACGTGAAATTCAATGGCAGGGCAGCTTTGTTCTGACGCAAGACGGCACAGTCAATGCGTTGCGTTTCATAACCAAGAATATTTTAGCTGTGTTGCAGGAGCAGGCATCCACGGTAGACTGGCTGATCGACTATCTCGTACTGCCATTAGAAATGAGTGTGGATGCAAGGGCGGGCGATGTACTGCAAGTGTCATTTGGCTATCTGGCAGGCGGCTCGATACGCTCATTGGAAAAGAACATGCGTGTCAGCTTGAGCAAGACGAATACTGCATGAGTTTATCTAGAAGCGCATTGACGTAAAATCACCCTCCTTTGCAGCGCTTATAGCTGAATAAACAATGCGCTAGCCATGACAAAAGCAACCGTAATTTTGTCGAAATTTTCTGCCAAAAACTCATCGCCAGCCCGTTGCGGGCCATCTCCATATGGCCAAACATAATCGTCAATGATGATCCACCCACCTGCAACAACCAGTCCGCTCCAGGACGCAACGTCCTCCTTTGCCGCGCTATAGCTGTGGTTGCCGTCAATGTGCAGTATCGCGATATGACCGCAATATTGAGTGGTTCCAAAGGATGGTGTTGTGGCACTTCGATGCCCACGATAATGTTTTGCACCGTCTGTTGAGGGCATACGCAAATAGTTAACACAGTTTGCGTTATAGGGCAGCAGAGTCATTTCGAAAACCGCCAATGCCTCGTCGGCATCCATGCGCGCCGCCTCTGCATCCACCAGCCCGCACGCATCATGCTGAACGAGATGCTCGTTCGACCAGGGATCCACGCACAGCAAATTTCCCACCCCGTAGCAACGCGCCAGTCTGGCCAGAATGAAGGCGGATTTCCCCCACCAGCTCCCGATCTCCACTACATCTCCAACCGCGCTGCGACGCGCGATTTCATACAGGGCGCAGAATTTTTCACGGTCGCACATGCCGGGGATCAGTTCTGCATGCCGGAACAATGAGGCCAGCTCAATTTCCGACAGATGCGTTTGCGGAGTCAATGCAGAGGCCAACGGAAGCGGATGGTCGAGCCTGGCTCGCGCCCAGCTTCGGGCGGCTCGATAGCCCGTCAACTCAGCGCCGACCGGCGATTCGTTTACCAGCACTACACCCGGAGCAATCTCTTCCAGCTTGTGATTGAGATAACCCCAGATCACAGGATTGGGCGTAAAAACTCCGCCAATATCAAACTCCGCAACAGCCTGCTTCAAGGCCTCATCAAACTCGGGCCGGGTGATGTAGGGCAGGAACAGCCATGACGGATATTTCTCTCGCGACACATCGTAATCGAGCGAGGACGCGCCGATGACATGCAGGCCATCATGCAGGCAATTTTGCAGGTATTCCAGCGAACGCGGCATGCCTCCGGGAAATATCAGAATGTGCTTTCGACTGCAGCCTTGTTTTTCGGAATTACTCATTTAATTTTCGAATCCATCTCTCGATTCCCTTGAATGCCAGCCATCTGACAGCACGTTTATGGGCGACGGCAAACCGAAAAAAGGCTACCTGCCAAGTCGGGATACTCAAACCCCATTTTGTACAAACCCTCCAGTTGAGGCTCACCAAGAACTCCGTTTTCTATGAGCGCATCCATCTGGAAATCCGCCAGCAGTTTGAGCATCAGACCACCTTGCCCAACCTGCGCAAGCATGGCAGCCTCGATATCCCGATTCAGGGAAACACGATCATATACCCGGCGATGGCCGTGATTGACGTCGTTAGGGGTCAAAGCGAAAAGGTCGTCAAGCACCCCCATGTGCCGGGCAAGCTGGCGCGAAAGAGCACGTGCATTGGGCACTACCAGAAAAAGCAAGCCGTCTTCAGCCAGCAACTGGCTTGCCATCTTCAGAAAGCCGATAGCATCGCTGACATGCTCAAGCACATAGGTTGCAAAGATGTAATCGAATTTGTGATTGGGTGCAAAATCCTCGAAAAGTGTGTGCACGAATTCCACATTGGATGGCACCCGTTTTTTGGCCATCTCTATAAAGGTTCGCGAACCATCGACAACAGTCAACTGCTTGACATGTTTCGCAATGAGGTCAGTCATAAAGCCATCGCAACACCCAAATTCCAGCGCATGCTTACCAGGGCGCATATACGGCTGGAAGGTGCGCACTGCAAGGGTCTTGATGATTCTATCCTGCGGACTGTCGCTCGTAACATAGGTATGTGTCACACTTTCAAGAAATGCCATTTCTTTATTTGCATCGGTCATGTTTCATCCCCATTCATAAATTCTGCTTGCTCGGTAAGCATCTCGATCATACTGCAATCGAAAGTTGGAATTTTGCAGTGCTCGGCCACATCCATGCGCTCCGCAAAGCTGTCGTCAACAAAAATTGCATCGCCCCGTGTGATACGGGACGATTTTGTTTCCGTCTCGCCGAGCTGAATGGTCGCGTCAAACAGGCCGGACAAGCGGTGCTTGGCCAGTGTCCGCTTCAGGTCGCCCCGGTGCCGGGAGAGCAGTACAATTTTTTTGCCTTTGTTGATGCACTGGAATACAAGCTTCATCGCTAAAATATTGACTCGCCCGTTGACTAGCAGGGTGTCGTCGAGATCAATATACAGTGTGGAAAAGTTGATCGAATGCCGATAACGATTTCCCAACGCACGATCCATTTCAATTACTCCATCGAGGGGCAGTACTGAAATAGCCATGCGCTCTTCCTCGAAAATACTCAATAATGGAAAATTGACACCCGATACTCTGTGAGCGGCCATTGCACCCGCGATGCGTGGGGCGACCTCGAGAAGCGCCAACTGGCCGTCCTGGGCGCGTTTCAGCTGGAAAAACCACGCGCCGCGAAGGCCAAGTTTGAGTCCGATGAGGTTCGCCATCTCTCGGGCTTCAGGCAATATTTCCGTGATCGTATTGACGGAAATACCGCTGCGTGTGCGGCGGCGAGCGCGTGCGCCGGCAAACAACACCCCCCTCTCACGATCTGAAAAGCAATCAACTGTGTATTCTTCGCCTGGCAAATACTCGCAGATTATTGGTTCGCTAATTGTGCGGATCGCCCCGAGAAGCTCCTCTTCGTTATTTGCCTTGGTGACCCCGAAAGATCCTTGGCCACGATCCGGCTTGACGAATACCGGATAATTACCGATCTCATCGCTTGATGCGAACATGCGAGGAACACGAACAATTCCTGAGAGGGCACGATAGGTCTGCGACTTCGAGCGGGTGATTTCGCATGCGCTAGAGGGTGAAGATAGCACAATGGCGGGAAGCCGCTCAGTCTCCCGACTTAGCGCAACGATGACATCATCATAGGCAGGAAAAATATAGTCTATGCGCAGAGAGTGGCAAAGCGCAATGAGCGCTTCCGCCCAGCCGGGCTCGTGAATACTAGGGAGTACGTGATATTCGGTATAGGCGAATCTGGCATGATTGGAAATATCCTGGCCAGCCGCAAACAAATCAACCTCTTTGCAGTATTTAAGCGACTGTAATATCTCCAGCCCTATCTCTGTTCCAGCGGGAAAAACCAATACCCTGCGTTTTTCCATGCCTAGTTACCCGCAATCAGTTTAATAATCTTGTCAACAGACTCGCTCCCAAGCGCAGGGTATATCGGCAGGCAAATGACCTGCTCCGCTGCTGTACTCGCCACGGGTAAATTCCCTTGTGCCGCTGAAGGCATGCCACGGTACATCGGAAAATCGCTGATCAAGGGATAGAAATAACGCCGGGCATGAATGCCGTTATCTTGCAGTGACTGATACAACGCATCCCGGCTGAGAGGATAGCCCGGTTGCACCAGAATAGGGAAATAGGAGTAATTTGCCGTCATCTCGCCTGCGGCCGACAAACAATGAATGCCTTTGACCCCGACCAGGGCTTTCCGGTAACGGCTGTCAATTTCTTTGCGCTGATGCAGGGCCTCATCAATCCTTTTCAATTGCAACAAGCCCAGGGCGGCATTAATTTCGCTCATCTTGCCGTTGATGCCGGGTGCGACTACAGTCACTTCGTCCACAAAACCGAAGTTCTTCAGGTGGTCAATGCGCTGTTTGGTCTTGGCATCGTGGCAGATGATGGCTCCGCCTTCAAAGGTATTAAAAACTTTGGTGGCATGAAAACTCAACACAGACAAATCGCCGTGCCGAAGTATGCTGCCTTGATCGTCTTGTACGCCAAAAGCATGGGCAGCATCATAGATAACCTTGAGATTATAGTTGTCGGCAATCTTCTGTATGGCCTCTACATCACAGGGATGACCGTAGCAATGCACCGGTAAAATCGCTGTAGTTTGCGGGGTAATTGCCGCTTCTATTTTCGCCGGATCCATGTTGAGCGTCTCGGGGTCGATATCCACAAATACCGGCCTGATTCCATTCCACAGCAGGGAATGTGACGTTGCGACAAATGAATACGGAGTGGTGATGACTTCACCGGTTATACGCAAGGACTGTAAAGCGGTGACAAGAGCAAGTGTGCCATTGGTAAACAGGGCGATATGCTCCACACCCAGATATTCACAGAGCGCATTTTCCAGCTGTATATGAAAAGGGCCGCAGTTGGTAAGCCACTTGCTTTCCCAGATTTGCTGCAGATAAGGTAAAAATTCTTCCAGCGGGGGGAGAAAGGGCTGAGTGACATAAATCGGCGATTGTTTTTTTGGATCAGTCATGCATCTGCCTCTTGTTTTACACAGCTATTGTCATGCAGGCTAACTTCAAACGATTCTGCCGGCAAGCCCTCGCACCAGCGTTGCCACATGATGCGCAAGGTACGTTCCACGCCTGCGGCAACCAGCGCTGGCTGGCCCATCGCTGAATTTGCAAATCGCTCACGCATCCCTGCACGAAGATCTGCCAGCGCGGCAAGATTGCCTGCCCATGTCACACCCTTTTGCACGAAATCTGCTGCATCATTCGCAATATATGCTTCCAGACCAACGTGACCGAGAATCGAGGCGCCTGGCCTGCCCGCTGCCGTGCCGCCTGCCAACGTGAGCGTAGGCACGCCCATCCACAGTGCATGCAGGGTCGTAGTGCCGCCGTTATAGGGGAAGGTATCCAGACAGATGTCCACCTGATGATGTAAAGCCAGGTAGCTGTCCATGCCGCTACGCTGATGGAAACTCAGCCGCTCCCGCGCAATGCCTTCTTCGGCGAACCAACTCAGCAGCGTGTCGTACTGCCCCTCCTCCGGCATCGCTCCCAACACCATTCTGGAATTAGGCAAGGCGCGCAGGATTTCCGCCCACAGGGAGATGACCGCATGGCTCAGTTTGCTTGGGCGGTTGAAACTGCCGAAGGTCAAATAGCCGTTATTCAGAGCGGGCAGCATGTTGACAGGAGGGGCTTCCGCACTGGGCAGGAAAGGCACGTTGGCGGGCATCTGTACAATTTTTTCGGTGAACTGGCTGTCGAACTGTCCGGGCGGCAGAAAAAAGCGGTCAGCCAGATAGTAATCCACCGCGCGCAGGCCGGTGGTGCCAGGATAGCCCAGCCAGCTTGCCTGTACCGGTGCCGGTTTGCGAGCAAAGGTCAGCAGGCGATTTTTAGCAGTATGGCCGGAAAGATCGATCAGGATGTCGATGTTATCTTCGCGGATTTTATCTGCCAGCGCCCCATCCGACAGGCCGGCAATCGGGTGCCAGTGCTTGAAATAGCCGCGCAGGCGCAAGGTGGTGCTGTCATCTCGGTCATGGTTAGCGTAGGCGTGCAAGGATAGCTGCGCAGAATCTGTCAGATGGGCCAACACGGGTTCAATAAAGCAAGCAATGGCATGGTTGCACAAATCGGCCGAGACGATACCAATCTGCAAGCACCGCTCGGGGTCGCGAGTATTGGCGTGCCCGAGCCAACTCGCCCGCAGCGGAGCCTCAAACTGCTCGCCGAAGCGTAGGTGTTCGGCGAATAAAGCTTGCGCTCCCACCCCCGCTTTGTGCGAAAGGAAAAAAAGCAGATTGTGGTAAGCCGACGCCAGATTGGGTTTAAGCTGTAGCGCACGTCTAAAACAAGCAGTTGCCTCCTCCGGACGATCCAGCAATTGGAGTATGTAGCCCAGGTTGTTATGCGCATCGGCAAAATCAGGTTTGACCTGCAGCGCACGACGGCAACTGGCTTCGGCTTCGTTAAGTCGCTCCTGACGCTGGAGAGTGTAGCCCAGGTTGTTATGCGCCTCGGCGAAGTCCGGTTTGATCTGCAGAGCACGGCGCAGGCTTGCTTCAGCCTCATGCAGTCTGTCCATATTTTGCAGGGTGAAGGCCAGATTGTAATGTGCCTCAGCATATTCCGGGTTGAGTTCCAAGGCGTTTCGATAACTGACTTCGGCCTCGTTCAGCCGAAGCGATTTATGAAGAAGGAAACCCAAATTGCTGTGTGCCTCGGCATAATCCGGTTTGATCTGCAGCGCACTACGGTAGCTGGCTTCGGCGTCGTCAAGTAGATCCTGTTCCTGGAGAGTTGCACCCAGATTACAGTAGGCTTCGGCAAAATTAGGGTTGATCTGCAAAGCGCGACAATAACTAGCTTGAGCCTCAGCAGATCGCCCCGTACGCATGAGGAGGAGTCCTAGATTGAAATGCGCCTCGAGGAAATCAGACTTGCTCTGCAACGCGCTGCGGTAGCTGATTTCGGCCTCGTCGATCCGCCCCAGTTCCTGAAGGGTTGCGCCCAGATTGTTATGCGTCTCGGCGAAATCAGGGTTGATCTGTAGCGCACGGCGCAGGCTCGCTTCGGCCTCATCCAATCTTCCCATATCCTTGAATACTGCACCCAGATTGCCGTGTGCATCTGCATCCTCCGGTGATAGTTCTGCCGCTTTTTGCAGGGGAGCCAGCGCATCTGCACTACGTCCAAGCTGTTTTAACACCGCTCCCAATGCCTTCCAGCCAAATCCATTGCAAGGTGATTGCACTATCATTTTCTGGGCGAGACTTGCTGTTTCGATGTAACGCCCCTGATTAAAGAGGCTAAGCAAGGTATCTACTTCTATGGGGTCGGGTTCTTTAGGGGCAGGTTGTTTATTATTGAGCGTTGTCGAATTATCCGGTTGTTTGGCCTGTCCATTCACCTCTAACATCACTGCAAACTCATTCGTGACACTTGCATGTTCACCTGGAATAACTTCAAACGATTCTGCCGGCAAGCCCTCGCACCAGCGTTGCCACATGATGCGCAAGGTACGTTCCACGCCTGCGGCAACCAGCGCTGGCTGGCCCATCGCTGAATTTGCAAATCGCTCACGCATCCCTGCACGAAGATCTGCCAGCGCGGCAAGATTGCCTGCCCATGTCACACCCTTTTGCACGAAATCTGCTGCATCATTCGCAATATATGCTTCCAGACCAACGTGACCGAGAATCGAGGCGCCTGGCCTGCCCGCTGCCGTGCCGCCTGCCAACGTGAGCGTAGGCACGCCCATCCACAGTGCATGCAGGGTCGTAGTGCCGCCGTTATAGGGGAAGGTATCCAGACAGATGTCCACCTGATGATGTAAAGCCAGGTAGCTGTCCATGCCGCTACGCTGATGGAAACTCAGCCGCTCCCGCGCAATGCCTTCTTCGGCGAACCAACTCAGCAGCGTGTCGTACTGCCCCTCCTCCGGCATCGCTCCCAACACCATTCTGGAATTAGGCAAGGCGCGCAGGATTTCCGCCCACAGGGAGATGACCGCATGGCTCAGTTTGCTTGGGCGGTTGAAACTGCCGAAGGTCAAATAGCCGTTATTCAGAGCGGGCAGCATGTTGACAGGAGGGGCTTCCGCACTGGGCAGGAAAGGCACGTTGGCGGGCATCTGTACAATTTTTTCGGTGAACTGGCTGTCGAACTGTCCGGGCGGCAGAAAAAAGCGGTCAGCCAGATAGTAATCCACCGCGCGCAGGCCGGTGGTGCCAGGATAGCCCAGCCAGCTTGCCTGTACCGGTGCCGGTTTGCGAGCAAAGGTCAGCAGGCGATTTTTAGCAGTATGGCCGGAAAGATCGATCAGGATGTCGATGTTATCTTCGCGGATTTTATCTGCCAGCGCCCCATCCGACAGGCCGGCAATCGGGTGCCAGTGCTTGAAATAGCCGCGCAGGCGCAAGGTGGTGCTGTCATCTCGGTCATGGTTAGCGTAGGCGTGCAAGGATAGCTGCGCAGAATCTGTCAGATGGGCCAACACGGGTTCAATAAAGCAAGCAATGGCATGGTTGCACAAATCGGCCGAGACGATACCAATCTGCAAGCACCGCTCGGGGTCGCGAGTATTGGCGTGCCCGAGCCAACTCGCCCGCAGCGGAGCCTCAAACTGCTCGCCGAAGCGTAGGTGTTCGGCGAATAAAGCTTGCGCTCCCACCCCCGCTTTGTGCGAAAGGAAAAAAAGCAGATTGTGATAAGCCGACGCCAGATTGGGTTTAAGCTGTAGCGCACGCCGGTAGCAGGCCTCAACCTCGTCTGGCCGCCCCAAATGCTGGAGGGTGATGCCAAGATTGTAAAGAGCATCAGCGTAATCCGGCCTGATTTGCAATGCTTTTCGGTAATTGGTCTCGGCCTCATTTAGTCGGCCAAGATTCTGGAGGACGGAGCCTAGGTTACTATACGCCTCAGCGTTGTCCGGCTTGATCTCCAACGCCCGTCGACAACTAGCTTCAGCTTCGTCTAACCGCCCCAAATCATTAAGTGTCGCCCCCAAATTGCAGTGCGCCTCCGCGTAATTTGGATTGATTCGCAATGCTCGTTGGTAGCTGGTCGCTGCCTCCTCAAGTCGAACTAAATTCTTAAGAGTAGCGGCTAAATTGTAATGCGCCCCGGCAAAATTAGCATTGATTCCCAACGCCCGCCGAAGGCTCGCTTCGGCCTCATCTAATCTGCCCAGATCCATGAGAGCGCCGCCCAGATTGCTGTGCGCCTCGGCATCACCCGGCGACAGTGATGCCGCTTTTTGCATGGGCAAAAGCGCATCCACATTTCGACCTCTGTGCTTGAACACCGCCCCCAATACTTTCCAGCCAAACCCATCCGCAGGGTAATGCACCGTCATTTCTTGGGCCAGTGTTTCAGCTTCCGTGTATCGCTGCTTGTTAAACAGCGTCATCAGCGTATTCATCTCTTCGATGCTGGGAAGCTTTTTCTTATGCGTGACCAATTTATCCGGATTAGTGGATGGTGGCCTTGTTTCTTTTGTGCTGTCTGGAGAGACTGCCGTCGAAACGGGAGGCGAATTTTCCAAGGCCTGCTGAAATTCTGTATTTGCCTGCTCTGCGGCCTGCGCTCCCCCACTCAAGTGCACCGCCAACACTTCGACCTCGCCTCCCTGCAACCCCTGTTGCACTGCAATTGCAAGCACTTCCCGAGCAGCATCCAGCTGGCCGGCCTGAATCAGTGCTTCGATGTAACTTAACCAGTAGGGGCCATGTGTCGGCTCGGCCTCGAGTGCCGCCATGAAGTGTGGCAGCGCAGCAGCGAGCTGTTGAGTCTCCACTGCCAAAACCCCCATATGGTGGTTAGCCTCGGCATGGTTCGGCTGGATTTTCAGGATAGCCCGATAGAGCATTCCGGCTTCCTGTAATTGTCCTGACTGATGGTGAGCGATAGCCTGCTGCAGGGTTTGCTCTATCGTCAGCGACAAAGATGGCTGGGGGGGAGAGTTTGAGGTCATCGGGCTGGTTCAATTTTATGGACATGCCATTACTGGAGCAGCTATTTTTTAAATATGTCCGTAAAATCAGACCTGCATGTTCATGATGTCGTTATAGGCAGCCATCACTTTATTACGCACTTGTACCGTAGCCTGCAATGAAATATTGGCTTTTTGCATGGCTATCATGGTATCGCTCAAGCTCACTTTATCATCCCCCATCACGAAGGCATTTTGCATCGATGTGGCCTGATTTTGTGCCTGTGACACACTATCCAGCGAAGATTTCAGTACACTGGCAAAATCAACCGCACCCGCTCCCGCCGCGCCGGTGTCACTGACTTTGGTTATACCTCCGCCTTGCGCCGCGACCATGGCAGCACGCATTTCAGCCAACAAACCATCTACTTTGGAAACATTCATTATGCACCTCCCTCTACAATGCATGCACAATAGCAGACGCATATGCCAATCGGCACTAGAATAGAGCTTGAAATCCCTCTCTTTTCATCGTACTGCATTTCCTTTGTGCGCAGATAATGCGCAACATAAGCTAATTGGGCGTCATACTAACTGGCGGAAACATGGAAAATAACGCTACCACTACAACTCCGGAATCCAGCATTCCCCCTGCAAATCCCTCCCTGACTGGAACTTTGGCATCATTGAGCCCTCAGCAGAAGTTGATTATGGCAGGGGTGGCATCCGCCTTTGTAGCGGTTATTGCGGGAATCTGGATGTGGAGTCAAACACCCGATTACCGCGTGCTCTACAGCAACTTGTCTGATCGTGACGGGGGCTCAATCATTGAATCCCTGCAACAGCAGAATATTCCTTACAAATTTTCCGAAGGCGGTGGCGCATTACTGGTACCCGCCGACAAGGTTCATGAAGTGCGCCTCCGTCTGGCTACACAAGGTTTGCCCAAAGGTGGTAATGTCGGTTTTGAGTTAATGGAAAACCAGAAATTCGGCATCAGCCAATTTCTCGAGCAGGTAAACTACCAGCGTTCGCTGGAGGGTGAACTTGCGCGCTCCATGCAAACTTTGGGCTCGGTGCAAAGTGCACGTGTACATCTGGCTATTCCCAAACCCACGGTTTTTGTCAAAGACCAGCAAAAACCCAGTGCTTCCGTCGTGCTCACTTTATACCCTGGTCGTGCGCTGGACCCAGGCCAGGTCAATGCTATTGTGCACCTGATTTCCAGCAGCATTCCGAACATGCCCGCCAATAATGTCACCGTTATTGATCAGCAAGGCACACTGCTGAGCTCTATCCGCGAAGCTGCAGAAACAATGGATGCGACGCAGCTCAAATATGTCCGCCAAATTGAACAGGACTACATAAAGCGTATCGAGGAGATTCTCGCTCCCCTGATAGGCGCGCAAAATGTCCACGCGCAGGTCACGGCAGATATTGATTTCTCTCAGACAGAGCAAACTGCGGAAATCTACAAACCAAACCAGCAAGCCAATCAGGCGTCAATACGCAGCGTTCAATCCGCAGAATCGAAGAATGGGGTGTCCAATCCGGCTGGCGTGCCAGGCGCACTCTCCAATCAGCCGCCTGTTCCCGCCACGGCCCCCATCGTTTCCCCAGCCAGCGCTGTTGCAGCAACTGCAGGTGAGAACACAAGCTCACACAAGGAAGCCACGACCAACTATGAAGTGGATCGCACCATAAGCCACACCAAGCTACCCGTTGGAAGCATCAGACGCTTATCTGTGGCAGTCATCATAAACAACCGCTCAATCACAGATGCAAAGGGAAAAACCGTTTCCAAGCCGTTTACCCCGGCGGAGCAGGCACAACTTAATAATCTGATCAGAAATGCGATGGGTTTCAATGCACAACGCGGAGACAGCCTGAACTTGCTCAATAGCGCCTTTAGCGAAGCTCCTGAGGCGCCTGAGATTCCATTGTGGAAACAGCCTGAGATGATCGCGCTGGCGAAAGAGCTGTTGAAATATGTATTAATGGCGATTGCAGCTTTGTACCTCTTTTTTGGCATCATCCGTCCAGCTATTCGAAGCCGCATGGCAAAACTTCAACCTCCTACGGAAGAAGAAGAAACCGCGCAAGCGGAGGCAGATATCAAGATGAAAGCAAAGGAATTTTCTTTCAGAAAACCGGGGGAATCTTACGAAAACAGCCTGCAGGCAGCCAAAAAAATGGCGCAAGAAAATCCGCAAATCGTTGCAGCGGTAGTTAGAGACTGGGTGAAAGCATAATGAGCCACGAAGGTACATTGAATAGCGCCATATTACTGATGACTCTGGGCGAGGGCGAAGCTGCCGAGGTGCTGAAGTTTCTTGAACCCAAAGAAGTGCAAAAGGTCAGCACCGCCATGGTGGCACTGCGCAATCTGTCACAAGACCAGATTTATGATGTGCTTGAAAGTTTCCATGAGCTTGCTGCAGAGAAAACCACCATAGGCATGGACTCCAGCGCCTACATCCGCAACATGCTGACCCAAGCGCTCGGCACCCACAAGGCCGCGGGGTTGCTGGACCGCATCCTGCACAACAGCGACACCACCGGCATTGAAAGCCTGAAATGGATGGAGCCATCCGCTGTCGTCGACCTGGTCCAGGGTGAACATCCGCAGATCATTGCCACCATTTTGGTGCATCTGGAACCTGATCAAGCTTCGAGCATTCTTAATTTATTCACCGAGCGACTGCGCAACGACATCATGCTGCGCATCGCAACCTTGGACGGTGTGCAGCCAATTGCACTGCACGAGTTGAACGAAGTATTTACAACTATGCTGTCCGGAGCTGCCAGCAAAAAGTTCACGCGTGGCGGTATAAAAACCGCAGCCGAGATACTCAATTACGTCGGTACGGCCAACGAAGTTGCGGTGATCGAAAATGTGCGTTCCATCGATCCGGAACTGGCGCAGAAAATTCAGGATCAGATGTTTGTATTTGAGAATCTGCTGGATATAGATGATCGCAGCATTCAGCTTATTTTGCGCGAGGTTCAATCTGAATCCCTGATCGTGGCATTGAAGGGTGCAAGCAATGAAATACGCGAGAAGATTTTCAGGAATATGTCACAGCGTGCTGGCGCAACGCTGCGCGAAGACTTGGAGTCAAAAGGCCCGGTCAAGCTCAGTGAAGTGGATGCAGAACAGAAGGCTATACTCAAAATAGCACGTCGTTTATCTGACGATGGACTGATTTTACTTGGCGCTGCAGGCGGAGAGGAAGCGTATGTCTAATCCAGCCATTCCCAAGGAGCAGCTCACCGCCTACGAGCGCTGGGAGCTACCAAATTTCGGCTCCTCGGGCATGAATGGCAATGCCTCGTTTGACCGTCAAAACAATGCCGACATTTCATTGCCGACCGCTGCCGAGCTGGAAGAGATTCAGCGCCAGGCGCATGAGGAAGGCTACCAGGCGGGTTACGCTGAAGGCTATCAAACAGGCAATACAGAAGGCACAGAAGCAGGCAATACAGAAACGTCGCGACGCTGCACTGAGCTGATGGACTCAATGGCGCAGGCTTTGCAGCAGGCCGATCAGGAAATCGCACAGGACCTGCTTAAACTTTCGCTTGAGGTCGCGCGGCAAATGGTGCAGCAAACGCTCAAAACTAATCCGGAAATATTACTGAACATAATCCGCGAAGCGATTAGCAGCCTGCCGCACTTTAATCAGGGCGCGCATTTGGTGTTGCACCCGGACGATGCAGCGATGATTCGCGCCAGCATGGGCGAACAGCTAAGCCATAGCGGCTGGAAGATTTTTGAAGACGCTCAGATTGTCCGCGGCGGTGCCCGCGTTGAAACTGCGCACAGCCAAATCGATGCCACTGTGGCAAATCGCTGGCAACGTATCGTCGCAGCTATTGGACAGGACGGTTCATGGATACAGACGCAGGAATAAATAGCCATAGACAACGCTGGCTGGATGCATTGAACGGCTGCACTGCAGCGGTATCGCAATGCAGTCCACTGCAGACTAGTGGACGCCTGACACGTGTCACCGGCATGGTGATGGAAGCAGTCGGTTTGCGCATGCCGGTAGGAAGTACCTGTCTGATTGAATTGCCCAACAATCGTATCGAAGCGGAAGTGGTGGGATTTTCCGGTGAAAAATTATTTCTAATGCCGGAACACGATGTGCAAGGCCTGGTTCCAGGCGCACGGGTTGTTCCTGCTGAACCTGCAGGCGAGCCTATCTTTGCCGGCAAGCGCCCCACCCCGCGCAGACGCGGCGCTGACCTGGCACGACATTTACCCGTGGGCGATATGTTGCTGGGTCGCGTGCTGGACGGAGCCGGACGTCCGCTAGATCAGCTGGGTGCGCTGGCAGCAGGTCCAAGCGCGCCGCTGCAAAGCCGTCCTGTCAATCCGCTTGATCGTGCTGCCATCAAGGATGAGCTGGATGTGGGTGTACGCGCCATCAATAGTCTCCTTACCGTTGGGCGCGGCCAGCGTATGGGACTATTTGCAGGCAGCGGTGTAGGTAAAAGTGTGCTGCTTGGCATGATGGCACGCTACACCAGTGCTGACGTAATCGTGGTGGGCCTGATCGGCGAACGTGGCCGCGAAGTAAAAGAATTTATCACGGAAATCCTTGGCAAAGAGGGACTTGAGCGCTCTGTCGTGGTTGCCGCGCCTGCCGATACCAGCCCGCTGATGCGCATGCAGGGCGCAGCTTACGCCACCACCATTGCGGAATACTTTCGCGATCAGGGCAAAGACGTGCTGCTGATTATGGATTCTCTGACGCGCTACGCGATGGCACAGCGTGAGATAGGTTTGGCCATCGGCGAGCCACCTGCTACCAAAGGTTATCCGCCTTCGGTATTTGCCAAACTTCCGCAATTGGTGGAACGTGCCGGAAACGGCATGGAAGGTGGCGGATCTATTACCGCTTTTTATACAGTTCTCACCGAAGGGGACGATCAGCAGGACCCCATCGCCGACAGCGCCCGGGCCATACTCGATGGACACATTGTGCTATCGCGACGCCTGGTGGAACAAGGCCACTATCCGGCCATCGATATCGAGGCATCGATTAGCCGCGCAATGAACAATCTGGTAACGCCGCAACACTTCAGTCTGGTGCAACATTTCAAACGGTTATACGCACATTACCAGCGCAGCCATGATTTGATTAGTGTAGGCGCTTACGTTCATGGCAGTGATCCGCTGCTTGACGAGGCCATCTTACTGTATCCGCGCATGGAGCATTTTCTAAAGCAGGGCATGTTCGAGGCAGACGCTTATTCAGCGAGCCTGGACAAGCTCTCCGACTTATTCGGCGCCAATGGCTCCGTTCGTGCTGTCGCACGAAATGGATCGCCCGAGATGGCAAGCACTAGCTAGGTAACTCACTATGGCTAATAATTTTTCATTGCAACCTTTGGTTCATCTGGCTCAACAAAGAAATGATGCTGCCACCAAGAAACTTGGCTTGCTGAATCGCAATCAACAATCGGCTCAGAGTAAGCTGGAAATGTTGCAGCAATACCGCAAGGATTATCAGGAAAAGATGCACAATGCAGAAAGAAACGGCATGGATCTGCAGGATCTGCGCAATTTTCAGGACTTCATCTATCGTCTGGATGATGCCATCGCGCAACAGAATGCGGTCGTTAGCCAAGCCCATATCTCGCTGCAGACAGGTCGCAGCGAATTAGCCGAGGCACAGCGCCGCATGAAATCTTTCGACACGCTGGCCCAGCGTCATGCCGAGGCGGAAAGAAAAATTGAAGCAAAAATTGAACAACGAATGCAGGACGAACACAGCGGACGCCGCCTTGCCTATCAGCAGGCCGAGCATCTTAACGAAGAGAGCTGAACACTCAACTCCAAAAACAGGACTTATATCATGACCAATCTACCCATTAACATCAGCAACGCTCCTGCCAAAGCCGCTGCGAGCAAACAGCCATCCAATAACGGGGACGTCGCACAACAAGACGGGCAGGATTTCGGTAATGTACTGACACGCCAGGTTGCGGACTCCGCCAAACCTGCCGAGCCAACTCAATCCTCATCCGGGGATGCAGGCAAGGAGCCTGCCAAGCAGCTGTCCGGGAAAGACGAAGCGGAAGCAAGCACTGCCGCTGATGCCTCCAGCACTCTACCTGCCGATATGTTGGCAGCGCTGTTGGCGCAACAAAACCTGATCACCACACCACAGCCAAATGTCAGCCTACAACCAGTAGCTAACGCGCAGACTGATGCCAGCGCAGCTGCGACATCAGACATGAAAGCCATCGAACCCACTGCCGCAGACATGACAGCCATCGAACCCGCTGCAGCAGCCATGAAGGCAATCGAACCTGCTGCAGCAGACATGAAACCGGCCGCACGCGCTGCAGCCGGGATGAAAGCTGACATACCGGCTGCGCTGGCCGGCGGCAATGTCAAAGCCTCTGACCCCGCCGTGCCTGCGCTAGACACAAAGAGCCCCACGGCGAAAAGCGCTGTCAAGGACAGCAAAGGATTTGTCGAATCGCTGAAAGCATCATTTGACACGAAAGCAGCTGCCTCAGGCTCCGGCAACCACCCTCTGCGCGAGAGTGCGATCAGCGAATTGGCAAGCACTGCGCAACAGACGCTTATTTCCGCGCCAGCACCAACTGCTGCAGCGGCAGCCAGCCCAATCAGCATCAGCACACCTGTGACACAACCAGCCTGGGGAGATGAGTTTGGCCAGAAAATTACCTGGATGGCCACACAGCGCAACCAAAGCGCAGAATTGCATCTGAATCCGCCCCAATTAGGACCGCTGGATGTAGTGTTAAAAGTGAATGGCGATCAAGCTACGGCGATGTTTACCTCCCCGCACGCAGCTGTGCGCGATGCTATCGAACAAGCATTACCTAAACTTCGTGAAATGTTGGCCGATAACGGGATCATGCTGGGCAATGCGATGGTGAGCGATCAACCTGCGCGCAACGATCAGGATAGCTCCTCGCGCAAATCACAAGGAAGAACAGCGATTTCAGGCAACGCATCGGAACCTGTCAGCATACAGGGCGGGCGCCCAACTACCATAAACCGGCATAATGGTATGGTTGATACGTTTGCGTAAGCACAAGAATATAGCTCATAATTCGCTATATTCTTGTGATGGAAAAGCTGCAACTTTGCAGATAATCACCGAATTCAAAGAGAGATATTGAAATGGCGCAAAATGCAAAGCCAGCACCACAGAAACCAGAGGCGCTGCCAGTACAAAAAAATGATAAAAAGACGACAATACTCATGGGTATTATCGCGATAATGGCATTGGTTATTGCTGCTGGTGGTGGTTGGTATGCCGCAAATATGGGCAAAGATTCACACCATGTCGAGGAAGTCAAAGTTGCACCACCCAAAACCCCTTTATTTGTGGTGCTTGATCCTTTCACCGTGAACCTGCATCGTGAGCCTGGCGAGAACGATCAATACCTGCAACTGGGAATCACACTGAAAGCCTTTGAATCCGATGTTGAGGCAAAGATCAAAACGAACCTGCCCGAAATTCGCAGCAAAATACTGCAACTGCTCACTACAAAAACGGCGACTGAACTGCTCACTGCTACAGGAAAAAAACAATTGGTAACTGAAATTGTCTATATGAGTAATGCCGTTATCGGGATCGTCAACGCACCTGCAACCACCGATAAAACACCCAAAGTCGCCGCTGCACCCCAAACTGGCGAGCCAAAAATTGCCGTGCCCCCCCCAGGCAGCGAGCTTGGAACGGAAGCGCAACTATTGGTGGCATCAGCACCGGTAGCAAAGCCGGAACCGCCTAAGGCGGTTGAGCACAAGGGTATTGCGGATGTGCTATTTACTTCATTCATAATCCAGTAATGATGCCATGAGCGAATTTCTTTCCCAGGACGAAGTCGACTCGCTGCTCCGCGGCGTTACGGGTGAGCCTGTTAAAACCGAAACGAAAGAGGTAGAAGATAAAACCAAAGCACGTCCTTACAACATTGCTTCAAATGAACGCATTGTGCGTGGGCGCATGCCCACCATGGAAGTCATCAACGAGCGCTTCGCTCGCATGCTGCGTGTCTCCATCTTTAACTTGATCCGCCGCACGGCGGAAATTTCCGTTGGGCCTGTGCGTGTTGTGAAATTTGTCGACTTCATACGCAATCTGGTATTGCCCACCAATATGAACCTGGTTCAGGCCAAGCCTTTGCGCGGCAATGCGTTGTTTATTCTTGATCCCAACCTGGTTTTCCTGGTCGTTGACACCATGTTTGGCGGCGACGGGCGCTACCATTCTCGCGTCGAAGGTCGCGAATTCACACAAACCGAGCATCGCATCATCCAGAACATACTTGGCGCAGTTTTTGAAGCATATACAAAAGCGTGGGAACCTGTGTACCCGCTTGAATTTGAATTCGTGCGCTCTGAAATGAATCCGCAATTTGCGAATATCGCCACGCCTAATGAGCTGGTTGTCGTCAGCACTTTCGATATTGAGTTCAACGATGTCAGCGGCGCGGTCAATATTTGCCTGCCTTACTCGATGATTCAACCCATCCGGGAAATGTTGTTCAGCGCCATGCAAGGCGACCATCTGAGTGCCGACAAAAATTGGAACTCCCAGATGGCCAGACAAATAAAGTCGGCAGAGATTGAACTCGTTGCTGTCCTCGGCCATGCCAATCTCAGAGTCGAAGACGTAATGAAGACAAAAGTTGGCGATATTATCCCGCTTCAGATAGAAGACAACATCCAGGCTTATGTCAACGGAGTGCCTGTGATGGAGTGCAAGTACGGGGTTTTCAACGACCAGTATTCCATCAAGGTTGAAAAAATGCTGTCCAGCCTATTCAATGAAACAGACAATGGAGATTCACATGAATGAAGATAGCAGCGGTGAAATAAGCGCCGATGACTGGGGAGCCGCGATGGCAGAGCAGAAAACACAGCCTGCCGCTCAAGCGCATGTATTCGAACAGTTTGGCGCTGGAGGTGCGTCGGCACATAACGATCTGGATATGATCCTGGACATCCCGGTGCAACTCACCGTGGAACTTGGCCGCACTAAAATGCCGATCAAAAATCTGCTGCAATTGGCGCAGGGTTCCGTGGTAGAACTCACAGCCATGGCTGGCGAACCGATGGACGTTTTAATAAACGGCTTTCTCATTGCACAAGGCGAGGTGGTCGTGGTCAATGACAAGCTCGGCATACGATTAACTGACATCATCACCCCATCCGAGCGATTGCGCCGCATCAACCGATAATTATGCCTATCCGTCTAATACTTATTGCTGCCCTGTATAGCCCTTTTTTTGCATCCGCCGAAACCGCGCGCCCTGCTTACATCCCCACTCCACCTGCTGCGGTATCAACTGGCAGTGTGATGCAGATTATTTTTAGCTTGGTCCTGGTATTGGCAGCGGTAGCCTTGGTCGCCTGGATCATGAAGCGCATCAATCTGCCTCAGCACGGCGCAGCCAGCCTGCTCAAGGTGATCGGCGGTGTCGCCGTGGGACAGCGCGAACGTATTGTGCTGGTGGAGGTAAATGACACATGGCTGATAGTAGGTGTTGCGCCAGGTCAGGTACGCACGCTGCATACCATGGCCAAGGGTCAGTTGCCGATGCATGCTGGCATCTCTGCCGGGAGCGCGGATGGAAAATTCCAGATGTGGTTGAAGCAAATGGTGGAGAAACGCAATGCGTCTTAAGCTTTTACTCGCCGTAACACTGCTTTTCACACTGATTTCAACCGCAATTGCAGCCGAGCCAAGCATTGCCGCCTTCACCAGCACTCCGGCACCCGGTGGCGGACAAAACTATTCACTGAGCCTGCAAACACTGATTCTGCTCACCTCGCTGTCTTTTCTGCCGGCGCTCCTCTTGATGATGACCAGCTTTACTCGCATCATTATTGTGCTCTCACTATTGCGCTCCGCCCTGGGCACACCTTCATCTCCGCCCAATCAGGTGATGATTGGACTGGCGTTATTTCTTACTTTCTTCGTGATGTCGCCGGTGCTGGACAAAATGTACACCGACGCATACCTGCCCTACAGCGAGAAAAAACTTACGCTTGAACAGGCATTCAACATCGGCATTGTCCCGCTGAAGACTTTTATGCTGCGCCAGACGCGCGAATCCGATCTCGCCCTGTTTGTTAAAATATCCAACAGTGAACCGTTGCAGAGCGCTGAAGATGTACCGCTAAGGATTTTGGTGCCTTCTTACGTGATCAGCGAATTAAAAACTGCTTTCCAGATTGGTTTTGTTGTGTTTATTCCTTTCCTCATCATCGACATGGTGGTGGCCAGCGTCCTCATGTCCATGGGTATGATGATGGTTTCCCCCGCCATGATTTCATTGCCGTTCAAGATCATGCTGTTTGTGTTGGCTGACGGATGGAATCTGCTCATCGGCTCGCTGGTTCAGAGCTTTTACACTTGAGATCCCCATCATGACTCCTGAAAGCGTAATGACACTGGGTCGCCAGGCACTGGAACTCACCGTAATTGTTTCTGCGCCGGTACTGCTGACGGCGTTGATCATCGGGCTACTGGTCAGCATATTCCAGGCTGCCACCCAGATCAACGAACAGACACTGTCATTCATTCCCAAATTGATAGGCATGTTTGGTGTACTCATCATTGCGGGACCGTGGATGATAGGTCTGATGGTCGATTTCATCCAGAGACTGTTTACCAACATCCCCTGGATGGTGGGCTAAGTGCACCATAGCCCCCGCCCAGCTTGAGCACGGTAAAGCCCCAATGATCAATATCACCAGCGCGCAACTGGAGACCTGGCTAGCCGCCTTCATCTTTCCACTTGCACGCATCCTTGCGCTTGTAGCCAGCTCACCTGTCATCGGCAACAAGCAAGTACCCGCCCGAGTCAAAGTCGGCTTTGCCATGCTGATCACATTTCTCATTGCACCCACACTGGATATACCACCGGACATCGAGGCAGCGTCGGGCATGGGATTGTTTATTCTGGCACAGCAAATATTGGTGGGCCTGGCGATGGGATTTGCGATGCGTCTGGTATTTACCGCCATTGACATGGCAGGCGACATTATGGGTATGCAAATGGGTCTAGGATTCGCCACTTTCTATGACCCGGTCAATGCCACCAATACTCAGGTGATCGCGCAATTTCTTGGCATTCTCGCTGCACTAGCCTTCCTCAGCATGGATGGTCACCTCTACATGCTGGCCACTCTGGCTGAAAGTTTCCAGGCATTTCCTATCACCACCCAAGTACCCTCTGCGCACGCAATGCATACACTTACTTTATGGGGCGGGGAGATTTTTGCGCACGCCCTGCGGCTGTCTTTGCCGCTGATAGGCGCCCTGCTCATCACCAACCTGGCGCTCGGCATCCTGACGCGAAGTGCGCCACAGCTTAACATCTTCGCCATCGGTTTCCCGATCACCTTGGTCGTGGGTTTCGTCACCCTGATGCTAACCTTGTCTTATTTTGCACCGATGCTGGAAGTATTTACGCAGGCCGGGCAAGACACTATGCTGCGTATTGCCCAGCAACTGGGCAAGCACTGATCAAGCAGTTTCAGTTTCTGGAAAATACTTAAATCCGGGCTTTATGCAAAGTGCATAGTGCCCTGTTTGATCTTTATCCTGACGAATAAATTAAATGTAATTAAACAACGACATATCGGATATCTGCTTGAACGTTTTTTGTGCGGCCTGCAGGCTGAGCTGCTGCTGGTTCATATCACTTATGCCCTTGTTGTAATCCACATCCTGCAGTTGCGACAGCGTGGTTTTGTAATTCAGCCCAAGGTCTTCCCCGATGGATTGCAGTGTATCAAGTTCACTCATACGCGAGCCAAGTGAACCACGCACTGTCAACACAGTATTCAGATCACTGTCCAGCTTGTTCAGCCCCCGGTTCAGGTTATTGGTGAAATTTGCCCCAGACAAACCCATCGTCGTAATCAGGTCGGAGACGGTTTTGAATATGCTCTCGTTTGTGCTGGGAGCAAGGGTAAAAGCATCGCCATCGGCGGGAAGGCCGGTCACTTCAATTTGCATGCCATCGAAACTGATAGCTTGCCCGCTGACATAGGGCGTGTTAGCCGGTGGGCCAGGTGGAACTGGAAGTCCAGTAGTGTTGTTGAAGACATTGTAGACCTTCGTCGGCACTAGACTCGGGCCCACCAAAATTGTGCTGAAACTCACCGTATAATTATTGCCCGTCAACAACCCCTGATTGGTGACCAGACCCTGACTGACTATGCCGGTGCCGGTATTGCCAGCACCCAAATTGCTCGTAGGGTCAGGTTGCACAATAAAGGTACCATTGCCATTTTTGACGCGCATGAAGATGTCAGCCCCCGAATCGGTGGTCGCCATTTGCCTGGAACTGCTTATCTGAAGCTTGCGCTGACCATCATCACCCAAATATTGAACACCGCCGACAGCATTGATGAAGGGTTGTGTTTTGCCCTGATAGCCCGAAAACAGGTAATTGCCTATCCCGTCCGTACTGTTAGCCAAGGCCTGCAGCTCCTCAAGCTGTCCGGACAACGCGCTAGCCAATGTACGCCGGTCGGTAACAGACATCGTCCCACCGCCAGCCTGTACGGCAGTAGTTCTGATATCCTGCAACAGGCTGCTCACATTCTGCAGAACGCTCTCCGATATGGAAGATATACTCATAGCAGAATTCCTGTTGCTCGCATACTGGGTATTGCTGGAGTCAGCCTGTGTCAGTTCCAGCGCACGCGCCGTTGCAGCCGGATCATCCGCTGGCGTCAGCATGCGCCGTCCTGACGCCAGCGTCTGTTGTGTATGCAATAGCTTGGCCTGCTGCATGTTCAGATTACTGATATTTACATCGTAAATGGCGCTGGTGCTGATACGCATGGCTAACCTACTTTCCTAGTTCCAATATTGTGTCAAACATGACGTTGGCGACCTGCAAGGCCTTACCTGCGGCCTGATAGGCGCGTTGATAGCGCAACAGATTGGCCGCTTCCTCATCCAGATTCACGCCGGAAAATGATTTAATTGTCTGGATGGACTGCTCGACCATGCTGCTCTGCGCATTGCTGGTCACCTCCAGCTCGCGCGTTTTGTTACCCACCGAGCTGACCAGCTGACTATAAGCCCCCTGATAGGAAGTTGTGCCACCTGCCATCGTGGTCTGCGTCTGCAAACTGGCGAGCAACAGCATATTGCTTCCATCCGCCGTCGCACCGGTATTGGGGCCGATGGTAAAAGTGTCTGTGGCAGAAGGCGAGCCGGTAATCTGCATAGTCCAGCCGTTATAGGAAATGTTGGTACCCGCCGTATATGGCAGGCCAGCGGCTGGCAGCCCTACGCCCACGCCGGCAATATTGTAGGTGGTAGGCGGGTTATTAAAGGTAATGGTGATGGGTTGCTGCAGGTTAAGATCGGTCAGCGGATGCGCCGGGTTAGGTGTAACCGGAGGGGGGAGATTCACCGTAACGGCGCTGATCTTGCCTGTTCCGAGATTGCTTAGGGTTGCATTGCTGCGTACCGGTGAGGCTGCAGCGATTTTGGCTGGATCACTGATTGCAGCCGCAATATCCCGCGCGCCATTTACCGTAGGACGTATCATGAAGGTATCGCCAGCCACTGCGCCTGCCGTAGTAGTCAGGGTTAGGCCATCAACCGGTGCGGCCGGTAAACCTGCGGGGTAGTTGGTCACCAGGTTATCGCTCAGGCGGGTCAGCGTATAGCTCGTGCCGCCATTGAATTTCAGCCGGTAATCACTTCCGGTCAGCGCAGAATAATCGGTTGCGGCAACCACACTGGCGCTTATCGCAGCCGTGCCCACATTAGCGGTACTGCTATAGACTTGGGGTACGGCCTGGATAAAAAAATTCCCTCCCAGCGCGCCATTTAAATCCTGTCCCATCTGATGTTGCTGATTAAACGTTCCTGCCACCGCCATCGCCACACGGCCCAATGCATTCTGCGTGTCGGTCAACGCCTTGTCACGGAAGCTCAGCAATCCGCCCAGATTGCCACCCTGCAAACTGCTTTGCTGGATGGTGGCAACTACACCATTGCTGTAGTTAAAAACGATGTCAAGCTTGCTGGGGTCGGTTGGCGAATATTGGGTACTCATGGTGAGGGTCTGATCGCCCATCACCAGCGGCTGACCGCTGCCGATAAACACACTGAAACTGCCGTTATCCTGCTTGACGACCGTGGCCTTGACTTCCTGATTCAACAAGGTGAGCAACTGGTCACGCTGATCCATCAGATCATTGGGTGGCTGTCCATTGGCCGACTGCGCGAGGATGATGTTGGTATTGAGCGCGGCAAGCTGTTTGGCGTAGCTATTAATCTGCGTAACGGTATAGCCTATCTGTTTATTTGCCCCCTCTGTCAACTCAGACAAACGCTGATTGATGGATTGAAAACGCGACGTCAGCAAACCCGCACCACTTAACAATGATTGCCGCGAGGGCACAGACTCCGGATTGTTGGACACATTGTTAACTGAACTGAAAAAATCCTGAACCGCGGGTGACAATCCTGAAGTCGGGTCTGCCAGCATATTGTTAATTTGCTGCATTTGCGCATAGTAGGTAGTCAGTTGTGAGGACACACTCTGTTCCTGCAACAACTGATTCCCCAGAAATTCGCTGTATACGCGCTTGACCGTGGAGACATCTACCCCTTGCCCAATGAATCCGGTACCGGATACTTGTGCCTGACGGGTGACGAAATCCACCTCCTGACGATTAAAGCCCGGAGTATTCGCATTGGCAATATTGTGCTGAGTCGTTGCCAATCCGACCTGATTGGCTGTCAATGCACTGACACTGGTACTGAAAATGCCTACGCCCATACTGTTTCTCCCGGTTTACTATGCGTATATATGATTGTTATCGTCAGCTTTGCGGTTTTCTTTAGCCCATGAACGTTTTTTTCCGCAACCTGCTGTTTTGCCTTGTTTGTTACGCCTGCGACCCATCCTTGCGCAGTACCATCAAGCCAGCGTATTCACCTTACCGATTACTTTAACCAGCTTCTCTGCATACCGCGGATCGGTTGCATAGCCCGAGTCCTGCAACGCCTGTGCAAAACCATGTGCATCGCCGCCTTGCGACAACACATCGGCATAACGTTCATTGCCGCTCAACAGCTTGGCATAATCACGAAATGCATCGGCATAGCTGTCATAAGCGCGGAATTTTTCTGTGGGCTTGCTGGCCACCCCATTATGGTATTCCGTGGTTTTCACCTCGGCCACTTTTCCGTTCCAGTTCGCACCAGCCTTGATGCCAAACAGATTGTGGCTGTCTGTCCCGTCCGCCATGAGGATCGCACGCCGCCCCCAGCCGCTTTCCAGAGCGGCTTGCCCCAGCATCATGTGCGCAGGCAAACCGGTTTCGCGACTCACTTTTTCGGCATGCGGCAACAGGCGCTGCACAAAATCCTGCTGAAAATTTTCGTTGTATGCCGAGGGCAGGCTGTTTTTTGCTGGCGCTGATACTGCAAGTGCGGGATTCGGTTGTGGCGCCGCTTGCCTGCTCGCTGGCGGCGCTGCCTCCGCGATTGATGGCGTAACCGAAGCGGCCTCGGCTGCTTCTACAGCGGGCATTTGCCGGCTCAGTTGTTTCACCATAATATCCGCCAGGCCAACACCTCGATTGCCCATGTTCTCTGCCAGCTGCTGATCCAGCATGGAAGTGAACATTTTTGTCTGTTCGCTATCGAACACACCATCCTGCGGCGTCGCATCGCGCATCGACTTCAGCATCATGTTCATGAATACCGTCTCAAACTGTTTTGCTGCTACTTTCAGCGCCTTGCCCGGCTCCTGCTTGGCCTGCAGTCGCAGACTGTCCAGGTTTTGGCTGTCCAGCGCCAGTTGATTCCCGCTGTTGCCGGGAGTATTGCCCAGCATATTGACAGGAACGCTCATTTAGATGATCTCCAGCTCGGCATGCAATGAGCCGGCCGATTTCATTGCCTGCAGGATCGCCAGCAGATCCTGCGGTGTGGCGCCAATCGAGTTCAGCGCACGTACAACTTCATTCAGGGACACGCCTTTTTTCAGGGCCAGAATCGAGCCTTTGTCGGCCTGTATTTCAATGCTGGATTTTGTGGATTCCACTGTTTGCCCCGCAGACAAGGGAAAAGGCTGACTCACAGCAGTTTCGGTCTGGATCACCACCGTCAGATTACCGTGCGATACCGAGCAATTTTCCAGGGTAACCGACTGGTTCATCACCACCGAACCGGTACGCGCATTGATGGTCACGCGTGCCGATGCCTGTGCCGGTTCAACCTGCAGATTCTCGATGCGCGCAATGAATGACACACGTGCACTGCCCGCGGGGGCTCGCACCTGTATCGTGCGTCCATCCAGTGCTGCAGCGATTTCAGTATCCGGGGACAACTCTTTGTTGATGGCATCGGCCAGTCGCATGGCCGTGGTGAAATCTGTCGAATTCAGCTGCAGATTTATGTAATCTCCCTGCCCCAATGCAGTCGGCACTGAACGTTCCACAGTCGCCCCTTCGGGAATGCGGCCTACGCTCAGATGATTGACCTGCACTTTGGAGCCGCCCGCTGCGGCACCCGCTCCGCTCACCACCAGGTTTCCCTGCGCGATCGCATATACCTGGCCATCAGCGCCTTTCAGCGGCGTCATCAAAAGAGTTCCCCCGCGCAAACTTTTCGCATTGCCAATGGAGGAAGCAGTGATATCTATCGTCTGCCCCGGACGGGCAAAAGCGGGCAGAGTGGCTGTCACTGTCACAGCAGCCACGTTTTTCAATTGCAGGCTGGTGCCTGGCGGCAGGGTAACACCCAACTGCGCCAGCATGCTGATAGTACTCTGTATGGTGAAGGGAGTCTGCGTAGTCTGATCCCCGCTGCCATCCAGGCCAACCACCAGGCCATAGCCCAGCAACTGGTTGTCACGTACGCCGAGCACGCCGGCAAGATCTTTGATGCGTTCGGCCGATGCCCCCAGCGGCAACATCAGCAGCACCATCGCCAAGCCGAATTTGATCATTGCAATCATGCGCGGATTCCTTGCTAGAATGGGAAAATGGACAGGAAGAAGTTCCCGAACATACTGCTGACATCAGACATATCGATATGGGTTGCGCCCTTGTATTCGACCCGCACATCGGCCACCTGCGTGGATTGCACGATGTTGCCGCCAGCGATGGTGTTGGGGTTGACCACCCCTGAGAATCGCACATATTTCTGCGCATGCTTGATCGCCACCTGTTTTTCGCCGCTAACCACCAGATTGCCGTTAGACAACACCTCAATTACCGTCACGGTAATCGTCCCACTAAACGTATTATTGCCCGCGTTATCGCTGGTGCTGGCATTTTTCAGGCTCGAACCGCCGGAGATTCCAAACTGCCCGACCGGTTCGCCCACCATGTGCGGCAACATCCCGCCACTGATGTTCGGCGAGGCGACATTGATACTGCCGCTTTTATCCATATTGCTGCTTGATTTCTCGCTGGCCGCAGTCGTTTCGGCAATTCTGATGATCAGTACATCGCCGACGTTGCGCGGACGCTTGTCTTCAAACAGTGGGCGTTCGTTGCTGCCAGCCTGAAATATGGAGCCATTCTCCAATGCTGCAGGCTTGCTCTCAACAGGCCTGGCCGTCAGCGGTTGCTTAATGCTGGTGGAAGGCGTGCACGCGGCCACCGACAGCAGGACTGCAACAACCACGCTCCATTTCATCAAACTATACATGGGCCGCCTTTTCATCAAAGCTGCGCAATTTTCTGCAGCATCTGGTCAGATACCGTGATTGCCTTGGAATTGATCTCATACGCGCGTTGCGTCTGTATCATGTTCACCAGTTCTTCCACCACGTTCACGTTGGAAGTTTCCAGATAACCCTGCGTCAACGATCCCGCACCATTGGTGCCGGGCACATTGGTAGTTGGAGTGCCGGAGGATGCTGTTTCTGCATACAGGTTTGAACCCTGGCTTTGCAGGCCGGTAGGATTGATGAAAGTGGCCAGTTGCAGGTTGCCAATCTGTATGGGTGCCACCACGCCGGGCTGCGTCACTGACACCGTGCCGTCAAGGCCGATGGTGACACTGGTTGAATTAGCCGGAATAGTGATGCCTGGCTGTATCGGAAAACCATTGGCTGTCACCAGCTGTCCCTGGTTGTCAGTCTGGAGAGAGCCATCACGCGTGTAGTTAATTGAGCCATCAGGCATCTGCACCTGCAGGAAACCGTCGCCATTTATCGCCACATCCAGCTTGTTGCTGGTCTGCTGCAAATTGCCCTGGGTGTGTATGCGCTCGGTCGCCACTGGGCGCACCCCGGTACCGATCTGCAGGCCAGAAGGTATCTGTGTTTGCTGCGATGACTGGGCTCCCGGCTGGCGCAGGTTCTGGTACAGCAAATCTTCGAACACCGCGCGCGAACGTTTAAAGCCGGTGGTGCTGACGTTCGCCAGATTGTTGGAAATAGTATCCATCTGCGTCTGCTGAGCATCCAGGCCGGTTTTCGAAATCCATAGGGAACGTATCATGATCTTTATCCTTTCACTGCAAAATTATCTCAGCCGATCAGCCGCCTACATTCAGGATCTGACCTGCCTGGCGCGAATTGTTATCTGCCGTTGTCAGCATCTTCATCTGCATATCGAATTGCCGCGCCAGCGTGATCATGTTGACCATTGCTTCCACCGCATTCACATTGCTGCCTTCCAGATGTCCTGAAGATACTGAAACATTGGCATCGGCATTGGCAGCCCGGCCATCCGCACTGCGAAACAATCCATCGTCTCCGCGCACCAGTTGTGCCTGCGCCGGGTTAGTCAGTTTGAGCCGGCCAATCACAGTAACGGCGGTAACCTGGCTGTTAGTCGGCACAGTCGAAATAGTGCCGTCTTTGCCGATGGTAATCTGGGTATCCGGCGGGACGGTAATCGGGCCGGTCTCACCCATCACGTTCAACCCGCTGCGTGTTTGCAGCACACCATTAGGCGTCAGTTGAAAACTGCCATTGCGCGTATAAGCCTCGGCACCATCTGCAGTCTGCACCGCCAGCCAGCCATCGCCATTCACTGCAACGTCCAACGCGCGCCCGGTTGGTTGCATCGGACCCTGGGAAAAATCTGCCCCGGCGGTGGAATCCACCACAAAGGTGCGCGTGGGCAAGCCTTCGCCTAGCAGCGGCACGGCGCGGAAGGTATTGATCGCCGAGCGGAAGCCTGGAGTATTGGCGTTGGCCAGATTTTGCGATACCGCGGCCTGCTGTTGCAACGCGTGAGACGCTCCGGTCATTGCGGTGTATATCAGTTTGTCCATAGCATGCTCCTCGGCTTCACTTCAATCCGTTAATCAGCGCAGGTTGGTAATGGTCTGCATAATGGAATCCTGCGCCTTGATCGTCTGCGCATTGGCCTGATACACCCGTTGTGCCGTGATCATGTTAACCAGCTCGGCAGTCAGATCGATATTTGAATCCTCTGTCGCCCCCGAGCGCACGATACCCAGGCTGGATGTGCCCGGCGCGCCAAGCAGCGCCTGACCCGAAGCGGCCGAGCTGGTCCACTCGTTATTGCCCTTGGGCTGCAAACCCTGCACATTGGCAAAGTTGGCCAGCACGACCTGCCCCAGCAATTGCGATTGCCCGTTGGTATAGCGCCCGACAATCGTGCCATCCGAGGCGGTAGAAAAATCATTCAACTGACCGGAGGTATAGCCATTCTGCGACAGCGTGTTCACGCCAAATGGCGCTCCAAATTGCGTAGACTTTGAAAAATCAATGGACAGCGGCTGCGGTATGACCGAACCCGTTGCATAGGTAATGCCGCCCGCAGGAACGGTTAGCTGTCCGACCGGGGGGCCGACCGGCGCAACAAGCAAACCGCTCGTACTGAAACCCAATTGACCCAGCAAGGTGCCGGATGGCGGCACCGTCGCTATGCCATCGGTGGGCAGATTATCCACCGTCATACGCACATCCCATGTGTTACTTGTCGCCGGCGCCACCTTAATGAAATAAAGCGAGGCAATATGATTATTGCCCAGACTGTCGTAAACCGTCATCGCCGTCGACTTATTGTAGGAAGTCTGGTCGGTCGGGTTGAACACGGCAGTAGTCGGTACCAGTTCGCGCGAGTCCAGGTTCACACCCGCGATTGAGGTTGTGGTTGGCAGCGGTGAAATCGCGTTTCTGGGCAGATTCAAGGGTCCGACGCTTCCGGTCGAAATAAGTCCGGTCAGCTTGTTGACCGGATAGCCGTTCAGTTGATGCCCCTGCGGCGTGATGATAAAACCGTCCTTGTCCAGTTGAAACTGGCCGTTGCGGGTATAGGCCAGTGCACCGTTGTTATTCGTCTGAAAGAACCCCTGACCGCTGATGGCCATATCCAGCGGATTACTGGTGGAGGTGATATTTCCCTGTCCAAACTGCTGCGCCACCGCCATCACCTTGGTGCCAATACCGACAGCCGCATCGGTGGAGCCACCCTGGGCATTGGCATACACATCGGAAAACTGTGCCTGGGACTGTTTGAAACCGACGGTATTGGCGTTGGCCACGTTGTTGCCGATCACGTCCAGATTACCTGACGCCGCTTTTAATCCACTTAATCCCTGTTGAAAGCTCATGCTGTTCTCCTTTGTGTTGGTGATCACTACACTGCCGCTTGTGCGGCGCGTGCCGTGCCTGCTTACAAGATTTGTTTTACCGATGACAGACTGACTTCGCCTATTTGCGCCACATTAAGCGTCGCACCCGCAGGTCCCTGCATGACGCTGTTGACCATGCCGTAGGACATCGTGCCGACACTGGATTCCACACCTCCCAGCACCGCCTTCGCGCTGATCTTGTAGCTGCCATTCGCAACTGGCTGCCCCAGGTCATTGAGGCCATCCCACTGTACGGCTACGTTGCCGGTACTCTGGCTGCCCATTTGCATGTTGCGTACCACGTTGCCTGATGCATCGGTAATCGCCACGCTGACGCTGTCTGCAGGCTGGGTCAGATCAAGCGCCGCCACAGCCTTGCCGTTCACCAGTTCGATTTTATTTCCCGGCACCATCACCACGTGTCCGATCATGGAAGCCGCCTGCATGGATTGCGATGTGATCATGCTGCTGCTCAGGGCCTGCAGGGTGGAATTCAGCTTGTCGATACCGCTCACAGTGCTGAGTTGCGCCATCTGCGAGGTCACCTGCGCATTATCCATTGGATTCAGGGGATCCTGATTCTTCATCTGGGTAACCAGCAGCTTCAAAAACCGGTCCTGAGATTCTATTACTGCATTATTCGTGGAACTGGTTGAGCTGGTTGGTGCGGTAGTTGTACTGCTGGCTAAGGTTGAACTAATCATGACGTATCCCTTTTGTCTGTTTTATTGAGCTGGATTACTCTTATTGGCCGATGGTCAGTGTCTTAAGCAACAGGGTCTTTGAAGTATTCATCACTTCCACGTTGTTCTGGTAGGAACGCGAGGCCGAGATCATGTTCACCATTTCGTCCACAGGATTCACATTGGGCATAGCCACATAACCCTGCGCGTTGGCCATCGGGTGTTTCGGGTCATAGACCAGCTTCATTGGCGCATTATCCTCGACCACCGCCGCCACTTTTACGCCAGCGCCGCCTTGCCCGCCCGCTCCCATCGGGGTAGTGCTAAACACCACCTGTTTCGCGCGGTAGGGCTGACCATCGGGGCCGGTTGCACTATCCACGTTGGCCAGATTACTGGCCACCACGTTAAGCCGTTGTGCCTGCGCTGTCATCGCGGAGCCTGAGATATTGAATATATTGAATAAAGACATAATGATTACCCCTGTAAAGCGGTTAATATTTTCTTGATATCATCGCTGATGAAATGCACGCTGGCCTCGTAGTGCAACGCATTATCGGCAAACTGTGCACGCTCCACATCCATATCGACTGTATTGCCATCGGCGCTCGGCTGCACCGCTGTACGATACATCACGGGCGCGCCAAGGGCACCCAGCGCATCGCTGCCGCCTCCATTCAAATGGCTGACAGCAGTCGTTGCCATCTGCAATTTGGCGTTTGAACCCGCCAACGCGCCTTGCATGGCCTTGGAAAAATCGATATCCTTAGCCTTGTAATTCGGTGTATCCGCATTCGCGATATTGGATGCGATCAGCTCCTGTCGTGCCGCACGCAGGGTCAATGCAGTCTGGTTAAAGCGCAAAGTATCATCGATTCTACTGCTCATATGCTGCCTCCCGATCCGTTTCGTTGACCTGATTGATGACCTCTATGACGGGCATACTAGTCGCTTTGCAACAAAACAATCATCCGATTAAAGCTAAAAATCCCGTTCTTTTCCCCGGCTAAATGCTGCGCAAAATACTTCCCTGATGCCCCTTAGTCGACGACAATACGATCATGCACAAACTCCTCGCTTCACTGCTTGTCCTGCTAACCTTTAGCTCACCACCCGCTTGCGCGGGTCCTTCACAAAGCCATGCCGTTATCCGAGACACCGTTTTGGCATTTGTGCAGACTCAGACCAGAGCACTACCAGGAAAAGTCTCCATCCAAGTTTCCGAGATAGACCGGCGTATCGTGTTACCTGCCTGTCCCGCTCTGGAAGCTTTTCTGCCGGCCGGCACACAGTTGAACGGCAACAGCAACGTCGGCGTGCGCTGCAACGGCAAACAAAGCTGGTCACTGTTTGTTCAGGTGAATGTAAAAATTAGCGTGAACCTGCTCACTGCCAATACAACCTTGCGCCAGGGACAAACCGTAGGCGCCGAGGATATCGGCAGCCTGAGCAGCGAGTCACTGCAAGCAGGCACGATGACCGATCCGGCACAGGCCATCGGAAAAATAATGAAATATGGGGTTGCAGCAGGGCAGATATTGCGCCAAGACATGCTGCGTGCGCCCTACACCGTGAAGCAGGGACAAACCGTGCGTATCAGGGTGCAGGGATCAGGTTTTCGGGTGAGCGCCGAAGGCCAGTCACTCAACAATGCTGCAGAAGGAGAAACAGCCTTGGTCAGGACACCATCAGGACAGACGGCAAGCGGAGTTGTCAGGGGCGGAATAATCGAAGTCTCCCAATAACGGCAGGAAAAATCATTAGTATTCAATTACAATAAAAACTTATAGCAGCATTGCCGCAGCCTGAATCCGGCACAAGCGAACAAATAGTTTCACGCAACCATTTGAATATAATAAATATTAAATAAATTTAAATATATTTGCAGAAATACCTAAAGTTTTACAGAAGGTTGCCGATGTACATACCGTACAGCATATAAACGAAGGAGCCATAAGATGAAAATCGACAATACCACCCCGTCTTTGCCCGCCTCACAGATCGGTGAACTGGCACCGCGCTCGCCAACCTCAAAGCCTGCTGGAGGCACTGCGCCCAGTGAAACCAGCGTTCACCTGAGTCCTGCCAGCGCGCAACTGAGGAGCTTGGGAAACAGCGTTGCGGGTTCCTCAGCGGTCAACACGGAAAAAGTTGCGGCGATCAAACAGGCGATTAGTGAAGGCCGCTTTCAGGTCAATCACGCTGCAGTCGCAGACCGCTTGATTGACAGTGTGAAAGAACTGATCAGCACAAATCAGTCCGGGTCCGCTTAACAATAGTGAACACTCACAACTCAACCGTGACTAGCGACGCTATTCTGAAATTGGACAACGAACTCGACGCCCTGCGCCAGTTCGTTGCCCTGCTTACTTCAGAGCAGCAATTATTGCTTAACAATGATACCGAACCCCTGCTGACGCTGAGTGAAACCAAAATGAAGGTTGCAAGTCAGCTGATGGAGATGGGTGCATCGCGCAGAAAAGCCCTGCTCGGGAACAGTGCGGATAACATGGAAACGTGGATAGCCAAGCATGCGCCCAACCGCCTTGGAGGGTGGAGCGAGATACGCAAACTGGCAGCTCAGGCACAACATCTCAACAGTACCAATGGAGAACTGATTAATTCCAGGCTGCAACACAACCAGCAAGCGCTCAACGTATTGCACGCCGCTTCAAAAACTACTGCCAGTCTGTATGGCCCGGATGGGCAAGCCAATTTAAACAGTTCCGGACGACATCTCGGCAGCGGCTAACAGGCGACGGAATTACCAGAACATTGTGGTTATTCAGCCTTTAGCTCGGCTTTTTCCTCCACCCTGTTTTGCACAGGGTGTTCCAGTGCAGGTGCCAATATGGTTACGGTTACACGGCGATTGCGTACCCGCCCTTCCGCCGTATCATTGCTGCTGATCGGATGATATGACGCCAGACCCACAGCACGAAGACGTTCTGCAACAACACCCTGCTCGATAAACAGTCGCACCACACTGCTGGCACGTGCAGCAGACAACTCCCAGTTGGAAGGGAACTGTGGTGTGTAGATTGGGATGTCGTCAGTATGCCCTTCCACTTCAATGGCCTCCGAGCCCGATTCCAGCACCTTGGCTACTGCAGTCAGGGTGCGCGCAGCGCTCCGCTGCAGCGTCGCTTCCCCCTGTTCAAACAGCGCGCTGGCATTAATCTCAACCACCACGCCACGCGGCGTTTGCGTCACACTGACCATGTCCTTCTTTACCAGGGGGGCCATGACTTGGTTAAGATTCTTGACCATCGCCTGCATTGCTTCATTTTGCTTGCGCTGCTGTTCGGCCAGACGTGCGTTTCTCTTGTCGACCAGTGACTTTAACAACAGCTCCTGCTCATTTTGCGGTACCAGCAGGTTCGGATCAGTTGTTCCCGGCTTGCTTGAGGGTGCAGCGCCAAATGCAAAATTCAAGGAGCTGCTAAATACCTTGTATTTGCCTTCATCCACCTTGGACATCGCGTACAGCACGACAAACAGCGCAAACAGCAGGGTAATGAAATCTGCATAGGAGATTAGCCAGCGCTCGTGGCTTTCCGGTTCATGCCTTCTCGATCGTCGAGCCATGACTTAGGGAATGTAGCCCTGTAGTTTATTTTCGAGGTAGCGCGTATTTTCGCCATTGGCAATCATCATCAGGCCATCGATAAACATTTCGCGAACGCTGACCTGCTGCAAAATAATCATCTTGAGCTTGCCGGAAATCGGCAGGAATACCAGATTGGCCAAACCCACACCATAGAGGGTGGAAATAAATGCAATCGCAATACCCGCCCCCAGCTTTGACGGATCGGTCAGGTTTTGCATCACGTGCACCAAACCCAGTACCGCCCCCATGATGCCTATTGTTGGTGCATACCCGGCTGCTGATTCCCAGACGCGTGCGGACTGAAAATGACATTGCTCATAGGTATGCAAATCGATATCCAGCACACTGCGAATTTTTTCCGCGCTGTTTCCATCCACCAGCAACTGCAGTCCTTTACGGATAAATGGATCGCGCATCTCGTCGATCTGATCTTCCAGCTTCAGCACGCCTTCCCTGCGCACCACATTGCTCCAGGCGCTCAGTTGATAGACCATCTTCTGCTGTGGAATTTTCGGCGTGGCAAATGCCCAACGTCCCATACCGATACCCATTCCAAATATCTTGTAAGGCGTCTGCAACATCACTGCACCTAGCGTACCCCCCAGCACGATCAGCAGGGATGCACCTTGCAGTAGCAGGACAACGCTGCCGCCTTCCAGCAAAGATCCGCCGACAATGCCTGAGACTGCAACCAGCAAGCCAAAGAAACTGAGCTTGTCCATCAATGATCCTCCAGCATGCTGCGCAGCCTGCCTACGGCCTGGCTATGCAACTGGCAAACGCGCGACTCGCCTACTCCCAGCACCTCGCCGATTTCGCGCAAATTCATATCCTGTTCATAATGCATTCCCATCAGCATGCGTTCCCGTTCTGGCAGGTTTTCGATCGCCTTGATCAGCGCATCACGAAAACGTTCATCCTTCAATAATTCCAGGGGATTGGATTTTCCATCCGTTTCAAAGCGTTCGAAAAAATCTTCACCGTCATCATTGTGAAAATCCTCGACATACATTAATTGCGCGCCGCGCGATTCCTGCAATAGCTGCTGATAATCTTGCAACGTGATGTCGAGCTCCTTGGCGATCTCGGATTCCGTCGGTGATTTCCCCAGCCGTTGCTGTGCACGACTGATCGCATTTTCTATAAGACGCATATCGCTGCGCATGCTGCGCGGTAGCCAATCGGCTCCGCGCAGCTCATCCAGCATCGCACCGCGTATGCGCTGCGATGCGTAAGTTTCGAACTGCGCACCGCGCAATTCATCGTATCGCCCTGCTGCATCCAGCAAACCGATCATGCCGGCTTGAATCAAATCATCTACTTGCACGCTATTCGGCAGCTTAAGCATCATGAAATGGGCGATGCGTTTCACCAATGGCGCATATTCTTTAAGGCATTGTTCTTTGTCACTTATTCCGGTTGCGGTATACATAACTTTATGGTGGTATAGGTCAGCGTGTACTAGGCGTTGCACATGCTCTAGCGCTGCAGCAAGCGTTGCATTAGTTGATTCAATGCATTGCTACCGTTTATTTCTGCGGCGGGGAGCAGCATCAGGTTGCGGGCCAGTTCGATAAATGCGTGTGATGCGGGAGCGTCTGGAAGTACCTCCACCAGCGGGCGCCGCAACTGCGTCGCCCGGCCAAGATTTTCATCCTGCGGAATGCTGCCCATATACTTCAGCCGCACCTGCATGTGCCGCTGTGCTACCTGCGCCATATTTTCAAACACAGTGCGCGCTTCTTGCTCATTACGCGCCTTGTTGACGATCAGATCGAATGCCTTGCGGCCATTATGCGCAGCCATATGCTTGAGCAATGCATAACTCTCGGTAATGCCGTCAGCAGTTGCATTCAGTACCAATAACAGCGGCTCATCCGCGGACAGGCTGGCGCATACCGAATGCCCGTCCGGCGTTGCATCTACCAGCACCACATCCATACCCATGGATGCAGCCGTCAAACTCGCAAGCAGGCGCTCGCGTTCCGCCCCGCTCAGCCGGGGCAATGCCTGCATCGCTCTGGCTACGGGAAGCACATGCACTCCATTTGCCGTATGCAGCAGAATATCGCGCAACTGCATATCGTCCCGAACTGCGTTCAGCAAATCGAAACGCGGCCTGAGTGCGAGCGCATTCGCCACGTTATCGTGTGCCAGATTCTCATCCAGCACCAATACCTGTTTATCCGCGCGTGCCAGCGCGGCGGCCAGGTTCACCACGACACTCGTGGCGCCCAGGCCCTGACGTGCGCCGACTACCGTAACCACGCGCAAAGAGGCGCGCACGAACAGCCGGCGCAGTCCTTCCGCCTGATCGAAATCGTGTTCAGACAGCATGTTCGCCCCGCATTGAAACCTTGACCGCCTGCCCTGCCATCAAGGCCGGGATATCAAGTTCCTGTGCAGCAAAAGCTGCAGATTTGTTAGCCGAACCAAAAGCCCGGTGTAACAGATAGGCCATATTCACCTCATGGAAATCTTCCGGCACGCGCTGTCCGTTGGACACATAATGCAAGGCCAGCTTGTGGCGTACCATCACATCCAGCACCGAGCCCAATGTTGCCGCCTCGTCCAGCTTGGTTGCAATGCAGCCAATAACCCCGTGACCGTGATACATGCGCACCACGTCTTCCAGCGTTTCGCCACTGCTGGTTGAGTTCAGCAACAGCAGGCGCTGCACGCCTGCGGCATCAAACATCTCTGCCTGCTCCGCCACACGCTTGTCGCGCTGGCCCATGCCCATGGTGTCTATCAGCACCAGGCGTTTGTGTTTGAGTCCGGACAAAGTAACGCGCAGGTCTCCGGTATCGCGTGCCGCATGAACCGAAACACCCAGAATTTTGCCGTAGATGCGCAACTGTTCATGCGCACCGATACGGTAACCGTCGGTTGTCACCAGGGCCACGCTGTCGGCACCGTAGCGCACCACGGCGCGCGCTGCCAGCTTGGCCGTGGTCGTGGTTTTCCCTACGCCGGTTGGACCTATCAATGCATAGATACCACCGCGCACCACCACATCTTCCGCCTGCGTTGCAACATGCAGATTATGGGCCAGCACCTGGTTTACCCATGACATGTCCGCATCGGTCGGCATCTTGTCGAGCAACTGGCGAGCCAATGACGGACTGAATCCTGCGTTCACCAGATTACGCAACAAGCGTGTACGTTTGGGATCACGCTGCTGCATATCGGACCAGGTCATGCATGCAAACTGCTCCTGCAGCATGCTGCGCATGGATTTTATTTCATGCACCAGATTCGAATGGTCGGCCGATACCGGCGCGGCGAGTTTGCCTGGCTCTGCAGGCCGGGCTGGCGCAGCCTTGCCAGGCAAGGCTTGTTTTTCACTTATAACATTCTGTTTATTGGCAATTTCAGACTGTCTTGCGCTGAAAACGGGCTGCCTAAACTGGGGGGATTTGATGTTAATCTCGGCTCTTTCGTTGAGTTGCGGGATCTGTTGCATGCTTGGCCGGGACAGGCCGGATTGAGCCGACTCTGACTGCATATGGATTTGAGTCATGTCCGACAATGCGTCATTGGTCATGGCCATGATCTCAATACCCGCTGCCACCTTGCGATTAGACAGAATAACCGCTTCGTCGCCGAATTCATCTCGTACCATGCGCAGCGCATCACGTGTTGTGGCTGCGGTAAATTTTTTTACGTTCATCAACATTCTCCTGGTATCAACTTCATCCGACGATCACTGGCGACTTAATTTGAGTGGTCACCAGCATTATCATGGTTTGCCATGGATTCAGTGTCGCAAATAGGAGGGGATTTTTCGCGCTATTCAGAATAAATGCATCCAAACCTGACCCAGGTTTGGAATTTGATGTTGCCGTTATGCCTTGCCGCCAACCACAGCGGTTACGCGCACTGTTTTAAATCCCGGCACTTCATCATGCGATAAAACCTTGAGTTGGGGGAGCGCACGCTTAAGGAAACGCGCCATTAAATCGCGTATTTGTCCCGGCACCAGCAGCACTGTGGGCAAGCCCAGCTGTTCCTGAGTCTGCACTGCCGTACGCGCTTCGCGCAGCAGCGTATTGGCCAGGCCGGGCTCTATCGCTTTGCCGCCACCCGCTTGCAGCGCCTGCGACAGGACGTATTCCAGCTCTTTATCGATGCCGATCACCTGCAACTCCTGTGCGGCAGGGTAGAGTTGCTGCACGATGGCAGGGCCTAGCGCCACCCTCACCTGTGTAGTCAGATGCTGCGGATCCTGTGTCTGCGTCGCGAATTCTGTCAAAGCTTCCAGTATGGTGCGCATATCGCGGATATGCATGCCCTCATCCAGCAGGTTCTGCAGTACTTTCTGTACGGTAGAAAGCGGCAGCAGTTTGGGTACAAGATCTTCGGCAAGCTTGGGCGCAGTCTTGGCCAAGTGGTCAAACAGCTGCTGCAATTCTTGCCGTCCCAGCAGTTCCGCACTGTGTGTCTGGATCAAATGACTGATGTGCGTCGCCACCACGGTGCCGGCATCCACCACGGTATAACCCAGATTTTGCGCCTGATCGCGCAGAGCAGCCTCAATCCAGACTGCAGGGAGGCCAAATGCGGGGTCGCGCGTGACAGCACCTGGCAGGGTGCCCGAGACGTTGCCGGGGTTGATTGCCAGCAACATATTTGGATAAGCTTCGCCGCTGCCGATTTCCGCCCCCTTCAGCGTGATACGGTAAGCATTCGGCCGCAGATCCAGATTGTCCCGAATATGTACCGGGGGCGGCAGGAATCCGACGTCCTGGGTGAATTTCTTGCGTATGCCTTTAATGCGCCGCAACAGGTCGCCATCCTGCGCCTTGTCCACCAGCGAGATCATGCGGTAGCCCACTTCCAGGCCCAGCACGTCAACCTGCGATACATCTTCCCAACTGGCTTCAGCCGCCTCCATCGCAGGCATCGCTGCCGCCTCGACCGGCGCTGCCATTTCGGCCACTGTGGCCTCTTTGTTAATCAGGTAATAGGCCAGGCCTCCCATCGCTGCGGCCAGAAACAGAAAGGCAAAATGCGGCATGCCTGGAATTAAGCCCATCGCGGCAATAATGACGGCAGCCAGAATAAGGATAGGTGGCTGGTTAAACAGCTGCTTGATCAGTTGCTGGCCGATATTATGGTCGCTGGCCACGCGGCTCACGATTAAGCCGGCGGCGGTAGAGATGATCAACGCGGGAATCTGCGCAACCAGGCCGTCACCGATCGCCAGCAAAGTGTAATTCTTGGCCGCATTGGCGAGATCCATATTGTGCTGCAGCACGCCCACCACGAAACCGCCGATCAGGTTGATCACCAGAATGATAATCCCGGCCACCGCATCGCCACGCACGAATTTGCTCGCACCGTCCATCGCGCCATAAAACTCGGCTTCCTGCGCTACTGCTACACGGCGGGAGCGCGCCACATCTTCGCCTATCAGGCCGGCGTTGAGGTCGGCATCAATTGCCATCTGCTTGCCCGGCATCGCATCCAGGGTGAAGCGTGCGCCAACTTCAGCAATACGCCCCGCACCTTTGGTGATAACCATAAAGTTGATTACCACCAGGATCATGAACACCACGATACCGACCGCGTAATTTCCGCCCACCAGGAAATGACCGAAGGCTTCAATCACTTTTCCTGCAGCATCCGCGCCGGTATGCCCTTCGAGCAACACCACACGGGTCGAAGCCACATTCAGCGACAAGCGCAGCAGGGTAGTGATCAGCAGCACGGTGGGGAATACCGCGAAATCCAGCGGATGGGTAGTATTCATGCTCACCAGCAACACCATGATCGCCATCGCGATATTGAAAGTAAACAGGATGTCGAGCAACAGCGGCGGCAGCGGCAATACCATCATTGCCAATATCATCACGATCAATACGGGGCCTGCCAAATTGCGCAGACCTGCCTTCTTAATAAAATTTTGCAGTGTTAGCAGTATGTCCATCATTCACTTTCTTCAGCAGCATTTCCGGGTTCAATTTGGGCGGGAACACTATTTGCCGGATCCAATTCCGCCGGCACTGGTAAATCATGCGGCTCTTGCGGTTGTTGGCCGCCTTCCTTATTGTAACGCCGCAGTTGATAAATATATGCCAGCACCTCCGCCACTGCGGTATACAACGCCTCGGGGATCGCATCGCCAAGCTCGGTATGTTTGTACAAGGCACGTGCCAGCGGCGGAGCCTCAAGGATAGGCACGCCGTTCTCCACAGCGATCTCGCGGATACGCGCTGCCGTCAACTGGGTACCCTTGGCCACCACAATCGGGGCGCGCATGCCTGTTTCGCTATAACGCAAGGCCACCGCGAAGTGGGTAGGGTTGGTCACCACCACGTCGGCCGTCGGAATTTCGGTCATCATCCTGCGTTGCGCCATTTCGCGCTGCATCCTGCGGATACGCCCTTTCACTTCTGGATTACCTTCAGATTCTTTGGCCTCCTGACGCACCTCTTGCTTGGTCATCATCAGCTTCTTGTTGTGCTCATACAACTGGAATGGCACATCTACCGCCGCAATCAGTAACATGCCGCCCATGATGGCAAGAAAGCCTCCCCACATCAGACTGCCCAACTGCGGGATCGCCGCCGCCAGCGGCTGCGACATCAATAACATTACCGCCTCTTTGTTGTGCCAAATCGCCCATGCACCCACGCCCCCCACCACCAAAGCCTTGGCAATTGCCTTGAGCAGCTCGACCAGGCTATTAGTCGAGAACATGCGGGCGATGCCGGATATGGGATTGAGTTTGGAGAAATTGGGCTGCAGCGGCTGCATCGTGAACAACCAGCCATTCAGCAACAACGGAGAGAACACGGCAGCGGCAAGCATAAGCATCAGCAAAGGCAGCAGTGCTTGCAACGCATCGAACGACAGCGCATGCAAATGCGGCATCATCTGTTCGGGGTCGTATACCATCCGCTTGTCCAGCGTGAGGCCGTCACGCAGCACCTTCATCAGTTTCTGCGTGATAGTAGAACCCATCAACCACAAGCCGGCACCACCTGCCATCAACACCACAAAAGTAGACAGCTCGCGCGAACGCGCAACCTGCCCTTCCTCACGCGCCTTATCCAGGCGCTGTTGCGAGGGTTGTTCCGTTTTTTCGAGATCGCTTTCTTCAGCCATGACAGTGTGACCCTATTTATCGCGGCCATTATCGGCAATCGGCGGGGAAATCAAGGCGGGAATTAAAGCGGTTTTTACAGCGTACTTCAATTTTTCATCATCGCTGCGGCCAGTTTTAAACAAACGGCGCTATGGGCAGAAGCGAGTTGGCACAGCATTTTTGCTGTTTGATCGAAGCATGAAGCATACCTTAATTCAACTTGGCTGAAGACCCTGTATATATTCAGAAATCCTTCCCACCAGTGGGCGCATTTGCGCGACAATATGGCGTGCCTGCTCAATATCCGTGCTTTTCTCCAGCGCCTGGCACAGATCTGCAAAACCTTGCGCGCCCACCGTTCTGGCCGGTGTTTTATGGCGATGTCCCAGCGCGGCCAAGGCCGCCAAGTTCTCCTGCCGTAGCGCCATTTCGATTTCGTCCAGTCCCAGCTGAGCGGAGTTCAGATACTTAAGGGCAAATTTGCGCAACTTGACTTGGTCGGAACCGATGATTTTTTCCAGTACCGATAAATCAATCACAACTGCATAATCCTTGATCGCGGGCGCCAGCTTGAGCGTTTCCGCAGCGGGATGCAGGGCAGTAGCCTGCCCGCTACTTTCAGCCAAGCTCTCTGCCTCCGCTCTCCGCCCAGCTGCCAGGCATTGCGCAACAGCAGCATACAACTGGTCTGGAAAGACAGGCTTGCTGACGAAATAATCCATGCCGGCGGCAAGGCAGCGCGACCTGTCTTCACTCCCGGCATTGGCAGTCATCGCGATAATCGGTATAGCGGCCACAGCAGCATTGCTGCGTATCTGCCGGGCGGCTTCCAGGCCATCCATCACCGGCATTTGCATGTCCATCAATACACAGTCAAAGTGCTGCTGTTGCAGCAGATCGATCGCTTCCTGGCCGTTGCTGACAAGGCTTACGCGGGCACCAGCGTCCCGCAATATCTCAAGCGCAACTTGCTGATTGAATAAATTATCCTCGGCCAGCAGGATAGTCGCATCCTTGAGCACCTCCGTATTGAGCGACAAGGGTAGGGCATGCGCAACCGCTTCATTCCCTTGCGCCAAGCGTGCGGTAAACCAGAATGTGCTGCCCTGATTGGGCTGGCTCTCGACACCCAATGTCCCGTCCATTAGCTCCACCAGTTGCTTGCTGATAGCCAGACCCAGCCCGGTACCACCATATTTGCGCGTGGTGGAAACATCAGCCTGATGGAAGGCGTTGAATAGTTTGTCTATCGCATCAGCGGAAATACCGATGCCGGTATCCTGTACTTCGAAGCGTATCAGCAGGTGACTCTTGCTCTCCTCGACGATGCTGGCACGGACCGTGATCTCGCCCTTGTCAGTAAACTTGATCGCGTTGCTGGTGTAGTTTAGCAACACCTGGGTCAAGCGCAACGGATCACCGCGCAGCGGCATGCTCAAACAGGCATCCGCGGAAATCTTCAGAAGCAAGCCTTTGCTTGCAGCGCTGTATGCAAGTTGGCCGGAGAGATTCTCGAACACAGTGCGCAGCTCAAAATCCAGCATTTCCAGCTCCAGCTTGTTTGCTTCGATTTTTGAAAAATCCAGAATATTATTGATCAGAGCCAGCAAGTGGTGCGCCGCATAATCTATCTTGCTCAGATAATCGTATTGTTTGGGGTCAAGAGGGGTTTTTAGCGCCAGATTGGTCATACCGATGATGCTGTTCATCGGCGTGCGTATTTCATGGCTGATATTGGAGATAAATGAATTCTTGGCAGCATTTGCAGCCTCTGCTGCATTTATGGCATTCAATAATTTCGTTTCATTTTCCTTGCGCCCGGTAATGTCCCGTGCGGAAACAATGTAAGCGCGCATCCGCAAAATTAATTTCACTGGTTCTTAATTCCAGCGGAAAATGGCTGCCATCACTGCGCCGCCCTACTACCTCCCTGATAACACTAATTATATTTTCAGATTGCTGATAGCACTTGCGATAGCCGCTATTCAATCCCAACTCTTCTGCTGGCATCACCATGCTGAAATTTCTACCGACGGCTTCGATTTTGCTATAGCCAAAAATATTGGCCGCCTGGTCATTCCAGTTGACAATATCTCCATTGCAGTCAAGTTGAATGAAAGCGTCGGGAGCGTTATAAAAAATAGCGGACAGCTTCTCTTCACTCAATCTCCTGCTTTCACGCATAGAAGAAAATGCATGCGCAAGATTGCCCAGTTCATCCTGTGTAACTTCGGGTAACACCGCAGAATAATTTCCCAGAGCAAGCTGATCTGCAGCTTCGCTCAATTGTACGAGCGGCCTGACCACAAGGACCGAAACAACGGCATAGATTACCAGTCCAAAAAACAGGGTAGTCAATGAAATTCCGACGGCTACCACCCGGTAGATATCGTGGACAGCCTGATGAAGACGATCAAGCGATACAAACATTTGCACGCTGCCTATTGTTTTTCCAGCTGAGACAACGGGAGCTTCAAACACACTCCCTTTCATTGCAGGTGTAAAACTGGTATTTTTTTGGCTAATCAGAATCTTGCCATCGATATCCAGAATATTGATCCGTTCTACGTCTTGCAGCTTGACGAAGCGTTCGGACAAAGATTGCAGACTGCTGTAGTCAGATGCCACGAGCAAATTGGCGACTGACTCTGCTATCAAAGTGACGCGCTCATTTCCCGAGCGATTTATATCCTCGGTTATTTTTAATTTATCCCAGTGAATACGGAAAGAGGCGACCATGCCAAAACCGCTGATCAAACCGATTAGGACAATAACGAGAAGCTTGCCGCGAAGATTTAGTTTTATGTTTTGCATTGTTTAACAGGCTTACGGACACAGCTCTTTATCACTCACCAGCTACAAAAAGCAGTCTGTTGATGACGCGGAAAATATTGTCAAAAGTGGCAAATCTAACCGTGGAGCTCCCGGCTAGCTTCATGAGCTGAACTTGTCTGGACTAGTCCGGGCGTGCAGTGGATTTCTACCAGACTTACATCATCATTAAAGGGCTGAGCCCCGCAAAAATCAGACAAGGCGGTTACGACAGCCTGAAAACTGTGCTGCGTGGAAGTCGCTGCCTGCTCATAGCGTTCCATGCCGAATCCTTCGCCGCCGGAATTTAGCGCCTCGGTCACACCATCGCTGCACAACAGAATTCGGTCACCGCTGTCGATACTCAGGCGTGCAGGCGCGAGTTCATTATCAACCTCCTTCAGAATGCCAAGCGCAAGGTATCTAGATGCGACTCTATGCTTCACAACCATACTGCACTCATCCGGTTTGATCGCGCCCACTACCAGTACTTCCGGCATTCCTGCGTTCCAGATGGTTACACTTTGCATGTCCTTTTCAAGCACAACGAAGCAGGCGCTCATGAACATTCCGGTGGGAAGCAGCTTGTTTAACTTGGAATTGATTGCGGCCAATATTTCCGGCGCTGAAAAGCCCTTGGCGGTCATTGCGCGGAACACCTCTGCCGCAGGCAGCACGCCTACCGCTGCAGCTAGCCCATGGCCGGTAAAGTCTCCAAGCAGAATATGCAACGTTCCATCGGAACGGTAGGCAGAAAGCACCATGTCGCCACTGAAAATTGAAACGGCGCGTAACAGTGAATGGATATATTTTGTAGGGACGTTATCGGCCGTTATCGCACGGTTATAGATTTGCTCGGCGACAATCTGTTCGTTTAACAGCAGCTGATGATGATGCTCTATTTTCTGGTGCTGTTCTGCCACTTTGCGCGACAGATCACGAATGCGCTCCATGGCCTTGATTTTGGCATTCAGAATTTCCTGCTTGAAAGGCTTACTCAGGAAATCATCACCGCCCGCCTCTATGCACTTGACCAGCGCATCGCCATCGCTTAATGCTGTAAGAAAAATGACAGGCACAAATATTGTGCCTGCCAATTCCTTGATGCGCGCGGTTGCCTCGTAACCATCCATGACAGGCATCATCACATCCATAAACACTATATCGGGTCGCTGCGCCGCGTATAACTGAACTGCCTGCGCGCCATCCTCGGCAGATATGGTTTGATAGCCCTCGATTTTCAACAGCGCTTCCAGAATTTTCCTGTTGATGGGCACATCATCAACAACAAGAGCCAAACCTTTGGCATCTGCTGTTTGACCGTTGGAAGTTGTCATATCAATCTTCCCTCGAGGCTAGGGCACCTTAACGGCTGATCAAACAATCGTGAATAGTTTGGAAAAATTCGCTATCTCGAGAATTTGCGCCACACCGGCACCCGGCCTGCACAGTTTCAGACTCTTGCCCGCTGCTGTCGAACGTTCACGCAACATCAGCAACATGCCCAGTGCGGAACTGTCCAGATACTCAACGCCGGCCAGATTAACTTCAATGGCGCTGACAGCCGCGTTATTGAGCTGAGGATCGTATGCCTCTTTAAAATCTCGTTGCACATTAAAATCAAAGCGGCCAGTCATGTTTATCGTGGCGGTATTACCCGATACAGTTGCGTTGATACTCATTTTAAGTCTCCTGGTTGTTATCATATTCTATACAGGCAAAGCATTTATACCCTGATGTTACGGGCGCCGCCCTGTGCCAACTTGAACAATACCCGCTGCGCCATGTCCTGTATTGGCACGATCTCGTCTACCGCACCCACTGCTATCGCTTCGCGCGGCATGCCAAAGACTACACAAGTTTCCTCGTTCTGGGCAAAATTATAGGCGCCTGCCTGACGCATTTCCAGCATCGCATTTGCGCCGTCCTTGCCCATGCCGGTCAGCATCACGCCGATAACGTTCTTGCCGGCATGCTTCGCGGCTGAGCGGAACAGCACCTCGACCGAGGGCCGGTGATGGTTAACCGGTGCAGCCTGGCTTAGTTCGGTCATGTAATTTGCGCCGCTGCGCTTGAGCAAAAGATGCGAATGCCCAGGGGCGATAAAAGCATGGCCCGGCAAAATCCGCTCATTTCCCTGCGCCTCCACGACACTGATCTTGCACAGGCTATCGAGACGCGCAGCAAACGACTTGGTAAATGCTTCAGGCATGTGCTGGGCAATCAGGATGCCCGGCGCATCGGCCGGCAGCCGGATCAGAAACTCTTTAATCGCCTCGGTGCCGCCAGTAGACGCACCCAGAATAATGATCTTCTCCGTGCTGGTGATGCGGTTAGCCAGATCCGGTAACACTTCGCGCGCTGCGCCGGTTGGCGCAACTCTGCGTGCCAGGCGTGACTTTACCAGGTACGCGGTTCTAATTTTTTCCGCAATGTCGGCGGCATATTCGCGCATCCCGTCGCTAATCCCCAGCTTGGGTTTGGCCAGAAAATCTACCGCTCCCAGCTCAAGCGCACGCAAAGCGGCTTCCGAACCGCGCTCGGTCAGACTTGAAATCATCAGCACTGGTGTTGGGCGCAACCGCATCAGCTTCTCCAGAAAGGTCAGTCCGTCCATCTCGGGCATCTCCACATCCAGCGTCAGCACATCAGGGCTAAGAGTTTTTATCATGTCGCGCGCCTGCAAAGGATTTGCTGCTGCCCCTACCGCTTCCATGTCCGGGTAGCTGTTGATCACCTCTTTGAGGATACTGCGTATCAGCGCCGAATCATCAATGATCAGTACTTTTATCTTGTATATTGCGGCTCTTTGCGACATTTAAGTTTCTTTCGCTGATAATTCGGTTGAACGTCCCTAAGCGCAAATCCTCTAAAACAACTCTACATCGCCCTGTATATCCGCCCCCTTGAGCTTTGATCGATAAGCCTGCTCGCGTTCGATGATGGTTTCGTTATGCAACGTACGTATCTTCTTTACCAGCACGCGCCCGCTGTAGGGGAAAAAATACACCTTGCGCGCATATTCCCCGAGCAAGTCCTGTCCGGCAACGGCAATGCCTTCGGTATGCAGATAATCCAGTGCAAATTCCGCATTGCGTGTCCCCACGTTAACCGTGACCATCCCCCGTATTACACTGCCCCCGCCAAAGACCTTGGCTTCCAGATTGCTCCGCCGAGCGCCGCTTTTCAACAGCTGGTTAATCATCATCTCCATCGCGTATGTGCCGTAACGCGCAGAAGTGCCGGTCGGGCTGCTGTTATCACTACTGCTGTCGGGCAACATAAAATGATTCATACCGCCGATTCCGCTGACGCGGTCACGTATACAGGCTGCCACACATGAACCCAGCACGGTAACCAGCACCATGTCCCGCTTGGTAACAAAATATTCTCCGGGCAAAATTTTAGCCGCTTCAATATCAAAGCTACTATCAAAATACAGATTGGGTGAGAATATTGCTTCACCCTCATTATCCATTTAGCTCGCCCATGTATTTCAGATTTACGTACAAAATAATATTGATTTTTTCGGATACCCGAAATCTTTTTGGCCGTTCAGCCTCCGGAACGTGCACCGACATTCCTGCAATTAACGCTTCCATTTAGCGTGCATCTCTAGCCTGATTCCGTCGCTCGTTTTCCACGGAATGTTGGCGTGCTCTGGGCGAAAGCTCATACACTGTCTTGCCGCGCAATTTAAAGTACTCGTCCGCATGGTGAAAACTTTCCGAGTGTCCCGCAAACAGGAGTCCGTTGCTGCGCAACATGGGTGCAAATTTTTTCAGGATGGCAAGCTGTGTTTGTTTGTCAAAATAGATCATCACATTGCGGCAAAATATTACATCCAATGGCGCACGTACCGACCAGTTGCTATCCAGCAAATTCAATTGACGAAAAGTCACCATATCGCGCAGCTCCTGTCGCACCCGTACCATGCCTGCCTGTGCACCTGTACCGCGCAGAAAGAAACGCTTTACCACATCATCCGGCAACTTCTCTATGCGCTCCTCCGGATATACCCCTGCTCCTGCAGTTGCAAGCACCTTGGTATCTATATCCGTGGCCACTATGCTTACCTGTGACGCATCTCGGCCCAAGGTATCCAGCACCGTCATCGCCATGGTGTAGGCTTCTTCGCCGGTAGAGGCGGCGGAACACCAAAGTGAAATCGGATGTTTGCCACGCAGTGCGCGCAGATGTTCTGCCAAAACAGGAAAATGATGCGCCTCACGGAAAAACGAGGTGAGATTGGTTGTCAGCGAGTTCGCGAACTGTTCCCATTCGGCCTCGTCGTCGCTTTCCAGCAAAGCAAGATACTCAGCAAAATTATTGATCCCGGTGGCACGCAAGCGGCGTGACAAACGGCTATACACCAATTCCTGCTTGGAATCACTCAACGAAATACCGGCGTGATCGTAGATCAGCTTGCTTACCCGGTCAAAATCCTTTTTCGTGAAATGGAATTCTCGCCCTTCTTTTACTGCATCATCGCTTGACATATTTTATTCACCTGTTGGCCGCGGATAGAATGTTCACCGCAGGCCGGGCCCCGATTTTTCGGATCGCCCACAGGGTGCTGACACCCTGAACCTGCGAGCATTTATCCTGGGTAAAACCCGATCTGCGTTAAAACTCTTCCCACTCTCCGCCATCCGCCTTGGCTGCTTTTGCCTGCAAAACTTTAGGCTTGGCTGCCGGTTTCCTTACCGGTGCGCCTATTATCTGCTTCTCAGTGATCTTGCTACTGCGCGGAGCAGGCGTCGCTGCGGCACGTCCGGGCTGCGTTGAGCCTGTTGCATTGGCCAGCTTGAAAATGCCGACCGCTTCAATAAGTCCCTGCGCTTGCTCTTCCATCGATTCGGCAGCAGCGGCTGCTTCTTCCACCAGGGCGGCGTTCTGCTGGGTGACTTCATCCATCTGGGTGATGGCCTGGTTCACTTGTTCAATACCTGTGCTCTGTTCATTTGAAGCGGCGGAAATTTCCGACATGATATCGGTAACGCGTTTCACCGCATTGACAATTTCTTCCATGGTTTTTCCGGCATCAGCTACCAGCCGGGTACCGACTTCGACCTTGTCCACCGAGTCGCCGATCAGGGTTTTAATCTCTTTGGCTGCAGCAGCGGAACGCTGTGCCAGGTTGCGCACCTCCGCAGCCACCACGGCAAAGCCGCGCCCCTGTTCACCCGCACGCGCCGCTTCTACTGCCGCATTCAGTGCCAGTATATTGGTCTGGAAGGCGATGCCGTCAATCACCGAAATAATATCGACAATCTTGCGCGAGCTCTCATTGATTGAGCTCATTGTGCCCACGACTTCCCCCACCACTTCGCCCCCTTTGACCGCGACTTTTGATGCGCCATTGGCCAGCTGGTTGGCTTGTCTCGCACTCTCCGCATTCTGCTTCACGGTAGAAGTGAGCTCTTCCATGCTGGCTGCTGTCTCTTCCAGCGACGATGCCTGTTCTTCTGTGCGTTGCGACAGATCAGTATTGCCTGCGGCAATCTGCTTGGCGGCGCTGCCAATCGATTCGGCGTTACGGCGTACGTCACCAACGATGGCGCCGAGTTTTTCACTCATATCCTTCATTGCCGCAAGCAGGCTGCTCGTGTCGCCGCTGCGGGTCTGAACAAGCACCGTCAGATCTCCATTGGCAATCTTGTTTGCAATATCGGCTGCATAGGCCGGTTCACCGCCAAGTTGCCTCAAAATATTGCTAATCATGTAGTAAGCAAGCATGGCGGTTGCAACCAGTGCCACCATTGCCAGCAGCAGGAACAGGTAGAGCGAACGCTGTGCAGCAGCGCGGATATGCTGCGCCGATTCAAGGGCTTCCTGGGCCAGTTTGGCTTCCACCACTTTGAACAGGTTGATCTTGGCGGTGACCATGGCAAACCAGTGGTTGGCATCAACGCCGAGTGCGCGCCCGTCGATACCAGCGAGCGCAATCTGCTTCATGCGCGCCGCTTCATCGACGTCATGCCCGACAACCGTCTGGCGGTACATGTCGAGCTGAGTTGGGTAGGCTGTGACCTCAAACTCGTGCATATAAACGTCCTGGGCCGAGGCATTCTTGAGGAAGCTGGCCAGCGACTCCGCGTTGAATTTGTCGGCAGTGAAAACATTGCTCAAGAGTGCGCGTCCGACGCCTACCCTCTCCTTGGCGAAAGAGAAGTTTGAGTAGCTCACCAAAAGTCGCGCCAGGCTCTCATTGGATGCGAGCATCTTCGCCTGCCGCCCGACGCCGAGTAGCAGTTCGATGGTGTCAGTGTAGTAGCCGATCGCCCTTGTTCCGCTGATATCCAAACGGCTCACGCTCTCACGAATGCCCGGTAAATCCTTTATTGCATTCAACGCCTTATCCAGCGCCTGGATTACTTCTGCCGGGTAGGCTGAACGATCAAGGTCGCGCAGTTCCTCCTGCAATGTTGCCAAACGCTGGTCGGATTCCTTGCGCTGCTCGGGCAGTTCGTTCTTGAACTTTTCTCCCTTGCTGCCGAGAAAGCCCCCGGTCATGCCGCGTTCCTTCTGCATCTCATGGGAAAACGCACCGATTTTCACCGCCACGTTCACCAACCCTTCAATCTGCGACATCTTTGCCGACTCGTGAGCTTTCTCAAAGGCGCTATTAATCGAGAAAAACAGCAGACCCACTACCGGCAATGCCAACACAAGAAGCAGTTTGCTTCTTATACCCATATCGTTCATCGCATGCATATCTTGACCCCGTTCCAAATCGACAATTACTAAAGGACAGCTCTGAAATATTGAGCACTACTTCTTCCAATATGTCGCCGGCTTAGAACTCTTCCCACTCTCCGTCATCAGGTTTACTGGCTTTTGCCTGCAATGCTTTGGGCTTGGCGGCAGGCTTGGCAGGGGCCTTTTTTACCGGCGCAGCGATCACATGTTTCTCAGCCGGCCTGGTTACATGGCGTGCCGGTGTTTCAATGCGCCTGACTTGCTGCTGCGCACCGCTTGAATCGTCCAGTTTGAAGATGCCGACCGCTTCAGTCAGAAGCTGCGCCTGCTCTTCAACCGACTCGGCAGCGGCGGCCGCTTCTTCCACCAGGGCGGCGTTCTGCTGGGTGACTTCGTCCATCTGCGTGACGGCCTGGTTCACCTGTTCGATACCGGTGCTTTGTTCCATTGAGGCTGCGGAAATTTCAGACATGATGTCGGTTACACGTTTCACCGCGCTGACAATTTCAGCCATGGTTTTTCCGGCTTCATCCACCAGTCGGGTACCGTCTTCAACTTTGCCAACCGAGTCGCCGATCAGGGTTTTAATTTCCTTGGCTGCAGCAGCGGAACGCTGTGCCAGGTTGCGCACCTCTGCAGCCACCACGGCAAAGCCGCGTCCCTGCTCACCCGCACGCGCCGCTTCCACAGCGGCATTCAGTGCCAGTATATTGGTCTGGAAGGCGATGCCGTCAATCACCGAAATAATATCGACAATCTTGCGCGAGCTGTCATTGATTGAGCTCATGGTACCAACGACTTGCCCCACCACTTCGCCGCCCTTCATCGCGATTTCGCTGGCTCCTTTGGCTAACTGGTTGGCTTGCTTGGCGTTCTCGGCGTTCTGCTTTACGGTAGAAGTGAGCTCTTCCATGCTGGCTGCGGTTTCTTCCAGCGAAGAAGCCTGTTCTTCGGTGCGTTGCGACAGATCGGCGTTGCCCGCTGCGATTTCTCCTGCGCCGGTCGTGATGGAATCTGCGCTGGCGCGCACGTTGCCGACCAGTTTGACCAGATTGTCGTTCATGCGCTTCAGGGCCTGCAACAACATCCCTGTTTCATCGTTGCTAGTGGATTCGATTTTGCTGGTCAGATCTCCTGATGCAACCGCATTGGCCAGGGCAACCGACTCGTTAATCGGATTGACGATGGCGCGGATGAGAATGAAGCCGATCCAGATGGACAAGCCCACGCCGATGAGGACTGCGGATATCGTGATGTTGCGGATGGTGCTGTAGCTGCTTTGCGCATTATCATATTCATGTTTTGCCTCGTTGAGTTGCAAGTCACTCAATGCGTTTATGCCGTCCCCTACCGGAACGTAAGTGGGGCGTACCACGTCAACCACGATCCTGCTTGCTTCCCTGATATCCCCTGCGCGCAATGCGGCCACGGCAGGTTTCAAACCCGTAACCACGAATCTCTTGCGATCTTCGGCAAATTTATCCGCCAGTCTTTTCTCTTCTGGTGTGAGATAAGTCGCCATGTACTTTTCCCAGATTTGCCCGATTTCCTCAATATTTTTCTCGACCTGTGCCGTACGATCCCTGATCACTTCGGCAGTCGGTGTCACCAGTGCATTGGCGATATGCAGGCGGTTAAGCACCAACCGCTCCTGAATATCCGAAATCTGGCCGAGCGCAACTGTGCGGTCTTCATACACGCTGCGCAGGCCTTCGTTGGATTTGCTGATGCCATACAGGCCCAGGAGGCCGATGCACAGCAGGAATACCGACAATAAGCCGATAATAAATATCAGGCGCGATTTGATGGTCAAGTTCTTAAACATGGTAGTTCTCCCGTGGAATAATTATTAATATATGTGATTTCTGTCGGTCGCTTTAAGCCGTTATATGATCCATCAATTCCATATCGTGGCTGGACATCAGCTTTTCGATATCCACCAGTATCAGCATGCGCTCGTCTACCGTGCCCAGTCCCATCAGATACTTGGTATCCAGGGTGGCGCCAAATTGCGGCGCTGCCTTGATTTGTTCAGGCGTAAGGGCGATCACATCGGACACACCGTCCACCACCATACCCACCACGCGGCTTTCGAGGTTGAGGATGATCACCACCGTAAGCTGGTCGTAGGTCACATTTTCCAGGTTGAACTTGATGCGCATATCTACAATCGGCACGATAATTCCGCGCAGATTAATGACACCCTTGATGAAATTAGGCGTATTCGCGATGGTGGTCACGGCATCGTAACCGCGAATTTCCTGCACCTTGAGTATGTCGATGCCGTATTCTTCAGGCCCCAGGGTAAAGGTTAGAAACTCTCCGCCTGCTGTTCCGCTTGATGCCATGTTATCGGTTGCCATTTTTTTTCCTTTTTTATCTATTAAACCACTGCCCCGTGCTGCGAGCTCAAAGCTGCCACATCCAATATCAATGCTACTGTGCCATCTCCCATGATGGTTGCGCCGGACATGCCGGGTACTTTACGGAAATTTGATTCAAGACTTTTGATCACGACCTGATGCTGCCCCAGCAATTCATCCACCAGCAGCGCGGTTTTCTTGCCCTCTGCTTCAACAATAACCGCAATGCCCATTTTCAGTTCTGCTGACTTGTCAGATTGTGCGGTGATGCCGAATACCTCATGCAGTGCAACCAGCGGCAGATATTCTCCGCGTACGCGCAGCAGACGCCCATCACCGCTCACGGTTTTCAGTTCCTCATCGGTAATTTGCAGTGATTCAATAATTGACCCCAGCGGCAAAATAAATGTTTGTCCGCCTACCGCTACCGACATTCCATCCAGTATCGCAAGGGTCAGCGGCAGGCGTATGGTAGTGCGCGTGCCGTGTCCTTCGGCTGAGCTCAGTTCAACCCGACCTCCCATACCTGCGATGTTGCGCTTGACCACATCCATACCCACGCCGCGACCGGAAACATCGGTAATCACATCGGCGGTGGAAAATCCGGCCTCGAAAATCAGCATCCACACCGCGTCGTCGCTCATGGCGTCGCTCACCGGCAAGCCACGCTCTTTGGCCTTATTCAGTATCTTGCCGCGGTTAAGTCCGCCGCCATCGTCGGCCACTTCGATAACGATGTTACCGCCCTGGTGAAAGGCATTCAGGCTGATCGTGCCATGGGCTGGCTTTCCTGCGGCAATGCGTTTTTCCGGCATTTCAATGCCATGGTCGAGGCTGTTGCGAATGAGATGGGTGAGCGGGTCGGCAATTTTTTCAATCAGCGCCTTGTCCAGTTCAGTGGACTCTCCCTGTGTTTTGAGTTCGACTTGCTTGTTGAGCTTGCCTGCCACATCGCGCACCACGCGCGGAAACCGGCTAAACACAAAAGAGATTGGCAGCATGCGCACGGACATGATCGATTCTTGGATATCCCGCGTGTTGCGCTCCAACTGGTTCAATCCGTTCTGCAATTGTTCAAGCGCAGACACATCCAGTAATGATGCAGATTGCGCCAGCATCGCCTGCGTGATGACCAGCTCGCCTACCAGATTGATGAGTTGATCCACTTTTTCTATGCTGACGCGTATTGAAGTCTGCTCACTGGGTGCCGGTGGCGTCCTATCCGCTGCGCGCCGGGTAGGATGGGCCTCGGGGGCGAGCAGCGAAGCGACTGCAGCGGAGGAATTTTGTTCTTCCACAGCTGCGCGGGCCGGGAGCGAAGAAGAAGATCCATAATCTTGCTGCGGCGCATCACCAAAGAAGCCGTAACCCTGATCATCCTGCGATGCAGCGGAGGCTGGCGCGGAAATATCATCAAAGAATCCGTAATCCTCTTCCACCGCTGCAGTTTCGGTTACTTTCTTGGTCTTGTTTTTATCCGCGGTGTTTTTTGGCTGGCCTTTTTTTGTCTTGCCCTTTGTGGTCGGTGCGGTTTTCACAGGCACGTCAGCGCTACCATGGGCCGAAGAAAGCCGCTCCAGTTTTTCGCATACCGCATCGATTTCGGACTGCTCTACTTCCCCTTCCCCGCGATGCGCCGCGAGCTGCATGGCGATTGCATCACCCGCTTGCAGAAATACGTCCACCATTTCCGTGGTCAGATTCATTTCCTGCTTGCGCAGTTTATCCAGCAGGGTTTCGAGCACATGGGTGACTGCTGTCATGTCGCTGAAACCAAAGGTTCCTGCGCCGCCCTTGATCGAATGCGCCGCACGGAATATGGCATTCAGGTCGTCCATGCTGGGATCAGCCACATCCAGTGCCAGCAACATGCTTTCCATGGAGGCCAGATGCTCGGAGGCCTCTTCAAAAAACACCTGATAAAATTGACTTAGATCAAAGCTCATATCGCAAAAATACCCGATAATTAAAATTACTGTACCTGTCTGCCGCGCAGGGTCGACAAGTTGATAATTCAGTAAATGATTACTTTTTTGACCGCCACGTGATCGTTACCCGAAAAGGTGTAACTTCCCCAGTTACGGCAGCCATCAAATTCCCACAATATCAGGAAGAATCGCGTTTACTCGTCAGGCGCAGGCGTCATCCGATTACTTTTTTGACCACTTCCAGTAACTTCGCCGGATCAAATGGTTTGACTATCCAGCCCGTCGCACCCGCAGCTTTTCCCTCGGTTTTCATTGCTTCACCGGATTCCGTCGTGAGCATCAGAATCGGTACGCTTTTGTAAGCCGCCATCGCGCGCAGACTTTTGATCAGCGTGATGCCATCCATGCGCGGCATGTTCTGGTCGGTGAGCACCAGGTCAACGGTCTTGCTCTTGGCCTTATCCAGACCTTCCTGCCCATCCACCGCTTCGATAACGTCATATCCGGCCCCCTTCAGGGTAAACGCCACCATCTGTCGTATTGAGTTTGAATCGTCCACACTTAATATTGTTTTTGCCATTACTGCTCCCCCAAAAAATAATTTCCAAGAATAATTATCTAGAACAAATCAATTTCGCCGACAGCCATTTTTTCCTGGCGCACAGGATTGCGCCTGCCCATTGCATCTGCTTTGGCAAATATCTCGCCAATTTCTGCGCGCATTCTGTCTATCTTGTCAGGCGAAGCTGCGTGTCCCTGTGCAGCCTCCTTTGACCAGTCGCCCATGCGATGCCAAGCTGATTTCATACTGTTGATACGGGTGTTGGAATGCTGCAACAACTGACCGACCATGTCCTGGAACTGCAATGAGGAAATCGCACGCCCTACCACCACGTCTACTTCACGGGCAATGTTTGCCTGTTGCTCGATGACAACTGCCATATGTTCATTGACCTTCTGTGCACGATCCAGTGCCTCACCGACTTTTTTCTTGGAATCTACCGCAAACCCCATATCGAGCGAGGCCATTTGCGCGATCGAATTCTCAGCGGTAGCAATCGCTTCTTTCACGCCTCTCACCGTCGTGCGTATCTGCTGACTGAATTGCTCGGAACGGCCTGACAGTTTGCGCACCTCGTCTGCGACCACTGCGAATCCTCTGCCATACTCGCCTGCGCGCGCCGCCTCTATCGCGGCATTCAGCGCTAACAGGTTGGTCTGTTTGGCTATGCCGTCGATATCTGCCAGCACGTCCAGAATCTGGCTGACCTTGTCGGCAACGATGTCCATTTTTTCAACCAGTTCCAGGCCCACCTTGCTGTTATTGACGATGGTTACAATCAACTGCTGGAAAGTGGCGGTAATTTCAGCCAGAAAATCTCCCGTATCGATTCCCTCCTGAGTTTTGTGATTGACCACCAGACCCAGTGCTGCGTCCTGCTGGCTTTTAATCAGGTTTTGCATACCGCTAAAACTATCCAGGAGTTTCTCAATGGCATCGGCCAACAGGGCCTGCACTTGATCCAGGTCGCCGCTTGCATCTGCAAAATGAGTGGAGAATTGGGGGTGCGTCTGCATTAACACGCTCTCTACGGCGCTCTGGTGATTCACTGCCTGCTCAATAATCTGTTTGCCCGTTTCTTTGCTGGCTGCTGACGCAAACATCAGCCATGCTGCGAATAGCGCCAGCAAGGTAATCGCGCTGTGGACAAAGCTGGATACCCAGCCTGTTGCAATATCAGACAAGGCCCAATGCAGCAAAAAGCTAGCCAGCGCAATTCCTGTCAGCAACACGACAGCGCTTTTGCCTTGATGTTTGAACATGACGTGGTGCGTCCCTCTTCTAGATGAATTTCTCATAATCACTTATTACCCATTGGCTCTGCTACGCGAACAACTCTTTAACGTCCAGAATTAATACAATTTTTCCTTCGCTCGACATGGTGACGCCTGCCACTCCCTTGGGGCGGAATGTATCCAGTGATTTGATCACTACATCATCATGGCCATCAAATCCATCTGCTGTCAGAATAAAATTATAATTTCCCATTTGCATCAACACACCAACTTCTGATTTACCTGATTCCTCCCAGCCGATCAATTTGGCCAGTGACAATACTGGCAGTACTTCGCCACGCACTATCATAGTGGGTTTGCCGGATATCAACTGTTGTCCTTCCGCCTCCACCGACATGATTTCGCGCACCATGGACAGTGGTACTGCAAACGGCTGATCGTTTAACCGCACCAGCAACACAGGCAGAATCGCCAGCGTCAATGGCAGGTAAATAATGAACACTGATCCTTTGCCCGGCACCGATTGAATTTCGATCGTGCCATTGAGCTTTTGAATATTGGTATTCACCACATCCATGCCTACACCACGGCCAGAAACACTGGAAATTTCGTCCTTGGTAGAAAATCCGGGCATGAATACCAGATTCAGGCTCTGCTCTTCGTTCAGGGCACTCGCCTCCTCGGCTGTAATCAGCCCTTTCTGCACAGCTTTGTTGCGCAATACTTCAGGATTCATACCGCGCCCGTCATCGGCAATGGTGATGAGGATGTGATCGCCCTCCTGGCGCGCGCTCAACTGCACGATGCTCTTGCTCGGCTTGCCCGCTGCCATACGTTGCTCTGCGCTTTCCACGCCGTGATCGACCGCATTGCGCACCAGGTGCACCAGCGGATCATTGAGGTCTTCGATCATGGTTTTGTCGATTTCGGTCGCTTCACCCGACAATTCCAGCTCTACATCCTTGCCCAGTTGCCGCGCCAGGTCGCGTGCCAGGCGTGGGTATTTCTTGAACAAACGCCCTATGGGCTGCATCCGCGTATTCATGACCGCGTTCTGCAAATTGACGACCAGCATATCCAGCTGGTTGACGGACTCATCCAGCGATTTAAGTGTTGCCGCACTGGCGCGCCCGTGCAAAATATCGCTGCGCAGATGAGTCAGTCTGTTTTTGGTGAGGCCGATTTCGCCGGAAAGATTGAGAACCTGATCCAGTCTGTCGGTGTCAACCCGGATCGTGTTGTCCTTGGCCGGCGGATCGGTATCTCGGCGGGGTGCTGCGTGGACAGTACTGGCACCCGGAATATCGTCTGCACGGCGTCCGAAGGCGCTTACCTTGAGCTGGTGCTCGTCGATTTCCACGCTTGTTTCAGCGCGCTGCAATTCAGTTACCAAGGGCGCAGCAACGATTACGGATGTTTTCCCCAGCAATGCGCTGTACAGCATGGTCCAGTCGGGCCCGCTCTGAGCAGCTGCAGCACGTGTTTTGGGAACGGCGGGTACAGCCTGCTCAGGTTTTACTGACGATGGCGCAATTGCCTTGATTTCCTTGCCTTGCAACGCCGCTTCGAGGGAAATTAACATATCGGCAGGGGCCGCCTGCGGCTGTACACTTTTGCCCAAATCATTAAACATCAGGCGCACTTCGCCTGTCGCGGCAAGAATAACATCCAGCAGCACCGGGGTCAGGTTCAGCTCGGAGTTGCGCAATTTGTCGAATAAATTTTCGGTAAGGTGGCACAGGGTGACCAACTCGTGCGCATTGAGAAACCCCGCTCCGCCCTTGATGGTGTGAAAGCCCCGGAAAATCACGTTCAGCAGATCTTTATCCCCAGGAGATTTTTCCAAATCCATCAGCTTGCTATCCACATCGGACAGCAGGTCAGAGGCTTCCAGCAGAAAGTCCTGCAACAAATCTTCCATCCCAGTGAAGTCGCCCATTTCAGAATCCCAAACTTTCTAATAAATCATCAACCTGAGCCTGACTGGTAACCACATCGGTGCGTCCAGCCGGATTGACTACGGGGCCATTTAATAAATTTGGATCCAGATGGACGGATGCCGGTGCGTTATGCACGAGCAAGGCCAACAGCTGTTGCTCAAGATTTTGCGTGACCTCCATGACTTTCTTGATCACCTGTCCGGTAAGATCCTGGAAATCCTGCGCCATCATGATTTCGGTTAAATTGGCACTCGTTTGCCTGGTCTGCTTGGGCAACTCCACGAGGTAGGCGTGGGTCTGCATAGCCAATTGTTTAAATTGCTCTACATCCAGCTTGTTATCGAACAGTTTTTGCCATTCACCCGCCAGAATTTTCGCCCCGGATTCAATTTTATCAATCGTCGGCTGCGCCGCTTCGGTGGCAGTCAGCACGCGTTCCGCCGCAGCCTGCGTCATGGTTGCGATGTAATTCAGCCTGTCACGCGAATCGGGTATGGCGGAAGCGACTTTCTGCAAATTTTTGTCGTAGCCCAGTTCTCGCAGGCTGTCGTGCAATGCACGCGTCAAATGGCCTATCTCGTTAAAGACGCCGCCCTCGACATCCCCGTTCACTTTTGCTGTTGATTTTTCTTCGTTCCCGTTTTTATTCGCCGAAACGATGCTATCGAATAAAGATTCAAGATCGTCAGAGTCATTATTTACCGCAGCTTTTTTGCTCATGACATCGCTCACTTTTGCATGGTAAGAAAGATTTTTTGCAGCTTTTCATCCAGCGTGATGGCCGTAAAAGGCTTGACCACATATCCGGATGCCCCGGCCTCAGCCGCTTCGATAATATTTTCACGCTTTGCCTCGGCGGTTACCATCAGCACCGGCAGATGCTTCAGGCTGCCGTCTTTTCGAATCTCTCGCAGCAAGTCTATCCCTGTCATATTGGGCATATTCCAGTCGGACACGACGAAATCAAATGTGTCGGCACGTAGTTTTCTCAACGCCTCGATGCCGTCTTCAGCCTCGTGCACATTGGAAAAACCCAATTCCTTGAGTAGATTTCGCACGATTCTTCGCATCGTCGAAAAGTCATCCACTACCAGAATTTTCATATTTGGATCAGCCACAATATCTCTCCTTATAAAATATTTGAGGGAGGTTTAAACAAGTGATGAGAAGGGAAATCAATGTCCCGTTTCACCCCACGGAGTGAATTTACCATTCGCCCCCCGTGCTTTACCCCCTATCTATTCCTGTCTATTCACGTCAGCAGCGGCCGCAGTGTATCTGATAACATCGTCGAATCAAATTTCGGCACGTAATAATCAACACCTACGCGTTTGCCCATTGCACGGTTTGCCTCTGATGACAGCGATGAGTGCATCACTACCGGAATGTTATCAAAGCGCCGGTCTGCCTTGATGTGTTGAGTCAGCACGTAACCATCCATTTCTGGCATTTCGGCGTCCACCAGGATCACTTGAATTTGCGTATGCAAATCGATTTTCGCGTGCTGTGCCGTATCCGCCAGGCCCTTGAGACGCTGCCAGGCTTCCAGGCCATTGTGTGACTGGATATTTTTCACGCCCATTTTTTCCAGTACCTCGCTAATTTTCTTTCTTGCTACCGCAGAATCATCTACGAAAAAGACGCACATTTCATGCCCTTTTTCCACCTTCTCAATTTTTCCCACTACGTCTTCGCCAAACGCGGTGGAAAGTATTTGCTCTACATCCAGTATTGAAACCAGCGTGCCATTGGGCAACTCGGTAATAGCGGTAATCAAATTACCGTTATTGCGTGACAGTCCATCGGCAGCATGCACCTTGTCCCAGTCGACACGGACGATGCGATCCACATCGCGCACCAGAAAGCCCAGCACGTGCCGGCTATATTCAGCCACCATCATGACTTTCTGTTCCGCAGGGTTGCCCAAATCCATAAAGCTGGCCAGATTCAGCACCGGCATGACATGCCCGCGCAAGCTGGCAATGCCATCGACACCGCGCGGCATATTGGGTGTTTTGGTGATACTCACCGCGCGCGTTACTTCCTTTACCTTAAACACGTTGATGCCGAAGGTCTCGTTGGACCCAATGGAAAACAGCAATATTTCCATCTTGTTGGAGCCAACCAGATTCGTGCGTTCATCCACCGTATCCAAAATGCTGCCGCTTACGGCAAGCTGTGTATTGGTTTGTTCATATGACATAGTGACTCCCCTCAGCCCAAAAGACGCGTTAATGTCTGGGCTAATTTTTGCGGTTCGAACTTCGGTACATATTCGTCTACGCCTACATTCTTGCCCAATTGCTGGTTGGACGAGCTGGATAGTGACGAATGCATGAGTACCGGAATATTGGAGAAGCGCTTATCCTCTTTAATTTTGCGCGTGAGCATGTAACCATCCATCTCGGGCATTTCCACGTCGGTGAGTATCATCTGAATCAAATCGCTCACCGGTATGTGGCTGGCATCGGCAGAGTCAGCCAGCTTCACCAATTCCTCCCATGCTTTTTTGCCGTTAACCGCAGAGATGTAGCTCACTTCCATTGCGTCCAATGTGCGCGAGATCTGCTTGCGCGCAACCGGAGAATCGTCCACGAAAAACACTGTTCGATTCGAAATACCGATCGGCTTGATGTGTTTAAACAAAACTTCATCCGTGCCAATATTACTTGTATCGGCCAGAACCTTTTCCACATCCATCATCATCACCAGGCGCTTGTCCTGCAACTCGGTAACCGCCACGACCAATCCCCCAAGTTGGGCGTTCAGCATTTCCGGGGGAACCTTCATGGATGACCAGTCCAGACGCAATATGGTATCCACGGCCTCAACCAGAAAGCCCTGCGTATGACCGTTGTACTCAGTCACAATCATGATAGAAGGCTGGGTATCGGTCTGCATGTTGGTGTACTTCGCCAAATCAATTACAGGAACCAGAGCACCGCGCAAACTCACCATACCTTCGACCGAGGGCGGCATATCCGGTGCCTTGGTGATGGATGGAATGCGCATCACCTCACGCACCTTGAACACGTTGATGCCGTAGGTTTCACGGCGGCCGCTGCGATTATCCATCCCCAGGGTAAACATGAGGATTTCCAGTTTGTTGGTGCCAGCCAGCTTGGTGCGCCCATCAATATTTTTTAGTAGCTCTGACATTTACGATTCCTTATTAAAGGGGAAATGAGCGGGAGAAATTCAATGCGACGCAATTTGATCCCGATTATTGTCCCCTTGTCTTTTGCTTGGTATTACACCTCGAAACGGGCCACGACTCTCTGTAACTCAACGGACAGCTCTCCCAAACGCTTGCTCCCCTGTTCTGCCTGGGCGATAACCAGATGATTCGTTTCAGCCATTTGCGCGATACCTTCCACATGACGCGCAATATCGTTGCTGGCTGCACTCTGTTCAGCCACCGATACGGCAATATCGCCCACGCCTGCGTTGGCTTGTTCAACCGCTTGGCCCGCCTGTTTCAATACACTCGAAACCAGTTCAATCTGGTGCTGGATAGCTTGCAGGGATCTCAGGCCATTCTGCACGGATTTTTCTGCCTGTTCCGATTTCTCCCCAAGTGAATGGGTAACTTTGTCGATTTCGTTGGCCGATTGGGCAGATTTCTCGGCAAGCTTGCGCACCTCGTCCGCCACCACTGCAAAACCACGCCCCTGCTCACCTGCACGCGCAGCCTCTATCGCAGCGTTCAACGCCAGCAAGTTGGTCTGATCGGCAATATCTTTCACTTGCTGTGTCATGCTGGCGATAGTACCCGCACTTTGAATAAATTCGCTCACAGCACCAGCGATCAGGTTGACGCTTTGCTCAATCTGGCCAATTTCAGTAATCATTGCATGAGTGCTGCTATTGCCCTCACGCGTGCGTTCAATGCTTAGTCTGGAAAGGTTACGCACTTCGGTGGTGTTATCAGCCACCGAAGCAATACTCACAGACATTTCTTCCATTGATGCCGCCATGGCAGCGGCTGCCTCGCTCTGTGCCTGAGAACTCTGGGTAACCTGGGCCAGTGAAGCGGCAAGCTGTACAGCCGTTTCGGCTACGTTATCCGCATTACTGTGCGCCTTGGCAATAATTTCGGAAAAGCTTCCCATCAGCATGTTAAATGCCTTTGCTGCCCTGCCCAGCTCACACCGTCCCTGCACCCTCACTCGACGCGTAATGTCGCCATCGGCTGCAATCTGCCCCATCACCGCGCTCATCTCTGCTGCCGGAATCGTTACACTGCGGATGATGAGCCAGGCAAAATAGCCCGTTACCAGCAGCAACACTACGACGATAACGAGAGTGAGGACTTGAGTGCGTGAATTGGATTTTTTCAATTCCTCAGCCTGCTGAGTTTTCAGTTCGATGTTATAGCTGTTGATCGCATCGATATCCTCTTTAATCGGCTCATTCAGCACGCTGACTTTCTCGCGCTCGATGCGGGATGCTTCAGTCACATTACCCGACTTGAGTGCTGCCAACATGGGCTCCAGTCCCTCTTTCACGTAGGCGGCACGGTGCATTCTCCAAGCCTCAAGCAGTTCTCGCTGCCTGTCGTTGCTCACGGACTCCTGGTAATGCCTGGAGATTTCTGTAATCTCGTCGCGATTTTTATAGAATTCTGCTTCGCGCCGTGCCAGCCGTACGGGCTCAAGATTAATCCCTGCATCCATCAGGATGACGCGGTTGCGCGTCATCAGATAGACGATCCTGTCGAAAGCTTTCACATTCTCTACAGTCATTTGAAAATCAGCTTGCATGTGCTCCATCGCGCGCATATTGCTGATCGATGCATACAGAGTAGCTCCCAGCATCAATATGGCGATACCACTCACGAGAGTGATCAAGCGGGTTGAAATTTGCATATTTTTGAACATATTTTTATTCCTGCTCCGTAGTCATGCAGCTGCCGGGAGTGCCCGGCTTTAGCGGGCTTATCCCTGCTTCAAATCAACTGCTCAAACCCTGAAACCGCCAGCTCTCCCTCTGAGACCAAGCCAAAGTAATAGCGGCAAAAATCTGACAATCTTTAATTATGCAATCCATGCATGCATCCCTGTATTCCCGTCAGCACCGTTAACGCGCGTTAACCGCCGGTGCGGAGACGGCTTGCACTGCTGCCACAACAGGTGCAGAGGCTACTCCGGATTGATTGAGCAGTTTGTCCTGTATCTCGTTGTTTGCCGCATCAATCTCCACGGTGCCGCCGTCTTTCTGCGCCGCTTCCTCGGCTTTTTTATTCATTACGATGATGCTGATACGGCGATTGATCGGATTAAATGGATTTTCCTTGTCAAACAACACGGCCGATGAGAGTCCCACTACGCGCACGACTTTTTTCTCATCCATTCCGCCCACAGTCAATTCGCGTCTTGAGGCATTAGCGCGATCTGCCGACAAATCCCAATTGCTAAATCCCTTCCTGTCATAAGCATAGGGCTTGGCGTCGGTATGCCCGGACAAGCTCACTTTATTGGGCATCAGGTTGAGTGTTTTACCTATCTCATGCAGAATTTCTTTGGTATACGGTTCAAGTTCGGCACTGCCAATTCTGAACATGGGCCTGTTTTTTTCATCCACAATTTGTATGCGCAGACCTTCTGTCGTGATATCCAATAGAATTTGATTCCGGAATTGCCTAAGCTTGGCGTTGCTGTTGATCGCTTTTTCAATTATTTGCTTCAGGTCTTTAAGTTTTTCAGCTTCCTTCACTTTTTCCAGGCGCAACATGTCTTCCATTGACGGCTTGATGTTGATAATTTTTCTATCACTGGGCACCTCTCCATCCTTCACCTGGCCCTTTGACTTTGTGATGTCCTTACCTCCGCCCTGAATAATGCTGGAGCTTTCACCACTTCCGCTGCCGCCAAGCAGGGCAATCTTGAGAGGTGTGTTAAAGTAATCCTGTATTTGTGCCAGATCACCCTTGTTTGTCGTACCCAGCAACCACATCAACAGGAAGAATGCCATCATGGCGGTTACAAAGTCAGCATAGGCAATTTTCCATGCACCACCGTGATGTCCACCCGCAACTTTTTTGATGCGCTTGATTACAATGGGGCGTTTTTCATTAGACGGCATAAATTAATTTCGCTTTTAGTGGCGGTGGATCAGCGTTTTTGCTTAACAAATTCTTCCAGCTCCAGGAACCCCGGGCGCTCTGTGGACGCCAGCACCTTGCGTCCAAATTCGACCGCCATTGCGGGCGCGTAACCATTTAGATTGGCGAGCAGGGTGACCTTGATAGTCTGAAACATTTTGGTGGATTCGTTTGCCTTCTGTTCCAGCGCAGTCGCCAACGGGCCAATAAAGCCATAGGCCAGCAAGATGCCAAGAAAGGTACCGACCAACGCCGCACCTATTAGAACCCCCAATTGAGCCGGAGGAACACCGATAGAAGCCATGGTATGAACCACACCCATGACCGCCGCAACGATACCGAAAGCAGGTAGCGCATCACCCAGCTTGGCAATCACATGTGATGGCACCATTTCTTCGTGGTGATGGGTTTCGATCTCCACCTCCATCAGATTCTCAAGCTCCATCGCATTGAGGTTACCGCTGACCATGATGCGCAAGTAATCTGTCATAAATTCGACGATATGATGATCACTAAGAATTTTTGGATACTTTGCGAAAAGGGGGCTTTCGTGCGCATCCTCGACGTCTCCCTCAATGGACATGAGGCCTTCCTTGCGGATTTTTCCGAGCAACTCATAGAGCAATGCCATGAGCTCCATATAAGTGTCTTTAGTGTATTTCGCCCCCTTGAATACCTTGGGTACCGCTTTGAGCGTGGCCTTCACGGTCGGGATCGTATTGCCAACCAGGAACGAGCCAAGGCCGGCCCCCCCTATCATCAGCAACTCAACCGGCTGCCACAGCGCAAACAAGTGCCCGCCGGCCAGTGCAAAACCGCCGAATACGGAGAATGCAACTAACACATATCCAAGTATCACCAACATGAAGCCACCCCTCAAAAGATTACATTTTTAGCTATATACGCATGCAGATTAGCAGGAATTTAATATATTCATCTCGTAAACAATACGTAAATCCAATGCTAATTCGTAAAATGCAAATGGCATGCGCAATAAAAAACGTCGCAAATACTGATAAATCAAGTCAGTATTTGCGACGTTTTATTGTATAGGCCCCGGCAGTAAGCCCTAGGCTACAGCATGTAATTCCTGTTCAGCTGCCTTTTTGGTTTTACCGGCACGTGATGGCGGGCGGCAAATTCCACAGTTGTAGTTATCGCACAGTTCATCGCTGTGCACCACGAAATATCCACCACACTCTTTACAGGCAGTCAGTTGCAGCAACTTTGCATCGAAAAATCGCAGCATAAACCATGCTCGTGTAATACTCAAAACGGGTTCGTCATCCGATACGCCAAGCTGTTCTTTGTACAGGCGGTAACTTTTAATCAGCGCTTCAACACCAGACACACCCGCGTTATTCACAATATAGTGATAAATATCCATAAACATGGAGGAATGAATATTCGGCAACCAACTCATAAACCAGTCAGTCGAATAAGGAAGCATGCCCTTTGATGGCGACGCACCTTTTACTTCTTTGTACAACCGAAGTAAGCGTTCGCGACTTAGTGAAGTTTCTTCCTGCAGTAATTGCAAGCGCGCACCCAGATTAATCAACTCAATACATATCTGGATTTCACGTGCTTCGTTGACTACGCTCTTGCTACGCATGGCGCCTCCACTTTTTTTATTAAACTGCCAATACTTCTGCTGGTTGCGCTGTCATCAGGATGGTTGCATGAGCCTGCGACATCATCCTGTCTTTATTAAAATCTGAGATCATGTTCAGCAGCAGGCGCTCATCAAAGCGCAGGCGATACAGCATCATATTTGAAGATGCCATTTTCAATATCTGTGCGGGTGTCAAACCGGCAATCAAGTCTGCCATTTCTTCGCTGACGCCAAGTCGAAATATTGAAGCGACCTTGTCCTCTTTAATCATCTGCTGTGCTAATAGCATGTAAGTGAGATTTGCATCTTTGATTTCTGATTGAATTTGGCTTACAGTCATTTTCGTTCCCCCTGGTGACAAATAATGTCTTTATTGACGGTGCCATTCTGCATGGCAAGGGAATAGAACAGAATCAGAGTTGTTCTTATTTTGATGTAGGAAGAAATCTTACAAACAAAAAACCACTTTATCTATATTTCAATTACTTACAAATGATATTTAATGCGATACATCTGACCCTGTAAAATATTATTTTCAATACAAACAATATGTTACAAAATTTAAGCACCACACATTACTTATTCAGGAAGTCGCATAGACCGCCTTACTGAAGGATGCTTATCTCGTTTTCATAATAGTACAAAAGACAAAGGCTTGCGGTTAAAACCGCAAGCCTTTGTCTTTTGCTGGTGGGTCGTCGCGGACTTGAACCGCGGACCAAAGGATTATGAGGCCTACACAACCATCCTTTCATTCAACCGGTTGCAAAGTAATAATTCTACAATTTGTTTAAAGCCACTCCTTTAAGACACTAGCAATATCTCAATAGCCAATAATATTGTAGAAGCTTTAATCCTCTAAAGTGGAGGGAAAGATAACCAGCTATTTTTTGCGATAATATCTTACCGCACCACGCTTTGATTCGCGTATCTTCACATCTTCCTTGGTTGCTCCCCAAAAAGCTAAACCTAATGCAACAACCAAACCAAAAACGCCAACACCCCATCCGTTAGGAATACTCCAGGAAAATTGTGCATTTAGTTGCTGTGGTATTACATAAATTATTCCGAGGGTAATAAATCCCCACTTGAGCGCACCCAAAGCTCTGGCATCAGATATTTCTAGATTTGATGCACCATATACAATGTCAGCCCCACAGCCGCCTGCTTGACATACTACAGCGCCCTCAGGGTGTTCAAGATGGCAAAACCCACATTTATATTTTTTAATATCTGACATTTTTATTCCCTAAACAACAAACATAGCAACCGGTGTGTTTTTACAGAAACGGTTATGCAGCTTTCTTTTGCTTCTCAACTGGTGCCGGGTCATTTTCCTGTACCAATTTATCAGCCTTCTTTCTTGCGGCCATGTCCGCTGCCACCTCGCGCAGAATGCGCTTTTTCTCGCAGTCCGCAAATCTTTTAAGGGTTTGGCGCATCAACGGCTGATACCCCAGGCCATGTAAATCCGCTATAAGTTTGAAGTCCTCAATCAGTGACTTCTCAAGGCGAATAGAGATAGGTTGCAGGTCAAGATTCTCATTAATGATAGATTCCATGTCATCTGGAGCGACAGCTGCGTATTGTTCATCTGCACCTAACTCACTAGAAAGCCATGCTTCCTCGGTGTCCAATATCTTGGGTGTGCTGTGGTTTTTGCTCATGATTAGCTCCTTATTTTGCCTCATTGGCTAAAATTCCCGTATATACATTAATACAAAATACTTGCTACTTTGGCAAAGAAATTTTATTGTAAATCCGCAGTTCCTCTAAATTTGGATCGTAGGCAGATTTAATTTCTATTCTGTCAGTAAATGGCATGTATGCAACTTTAAGCTTTCGCCCAAAGTCAGTTTCAGCTATAAACCAACGAGTTATTGGGTTTGTTCTGTTGTCAGCGCGAATATCTAATAAATCACTTCGATTGCGGTTTGCGAAACATTGGATTATTTCGCTTTCAGTAACCGGGGGTACTTTATTTGCCAGTTTTTCCCGTACTGCTATTGAAATACTGAGATTCATATTCAGGAAGTCCGAATTGGGTTCACATTGTATATACAACGGCAACAATTTTACAAGCTTTAATTCGTTTGACTACAAAATACCCTTTTTGCAGACTTCTAGCTTAATGCCTGCTTGGGTTACGCCCAATTTAGAGTCCATTACCCCCATCGTATGAACATGTTTTTCAACAAAATCATTAACATGCATTGGATTTCCTGCTGACAAACCCATTAAAACCCCCTTCATCCCGTTCATGGTGGCACGCGACACCGCGTCACGAGGGGTTCCCTGTGCGGGTGTTTTGGCCGCATAGGGTTGCGAGTGATTCATGCCGTCACGCTCTGCCAGGTCAGATTCACCTTCCTACTGGCGCACTGCATTGCATTCCTGTGATAATGCGAACAGGAAAAATAACGGCAACCAGCTAGACACCAATAAACCAAGGGCAGTCCAGCTAGTTATACCGGCCAACTAATGAGTTAAAACCAAAAATCCGCCATGACAACTTCTCGCAAAGACTCTAAAACTGAAGAAAAAACTGACCTGAAAAAACCATCAGTTGACAATATAGAGTTTGGAAAACGTATCAAAATACAAAGACAACATAGAGAACTAACCCTAGATGAACTCAGCCAACTGACCAAATTAATTGACCCAAGTGGCGAGGGTATTTCCAGAGTTTCTTTGTCACGCTATGAAAATGGCACTTATGCACCAGGCCTCAGAGAACTAAAGGTTTTGTCACAATCGCTTAGATGTTCGCTTGCATTGCTTGTCTATGGTGACTCAGCAGATCCAATGGATTTTTATGAGCACACTATTGAAGAAGTGATAGATGATCATGTCTATAGAATACTTGCCGCGAAGGGACTTGTTGAGAAAAACTGGGATGATGTGCGCATGAGCGACGACTATATCGCACTATTAAAAAAGGTTCGTCAAACGCCATAATCTCCTCCAAGCACAAATACAACCGGCCTTTGCCGGTTTTTTTACGCCAACCAAGTTTCACTATAGATACTTTATTTTCGTAAATGAGTTTACTTTATTTATTTTGACCGCAATAATCATTACCGAGAATATTTCTCGTAATTGATAATTGAGGAAAAAATGAAAATACCATCAAAACTACCCATAACGGCTGAGCAATCCCGCGCAACCCGTTTCCAGCTTGGCCTAACCCAAGCCAACGTCATCGAGCAAGGCGAACTGCCAGGCCACAAGCTCAAAAACTTTGAGACCGGCCGATTCATCCCTGATATGGCATTCCTGCAAAGCTTGCGCGAGTTCTATGAAGACAGAGGCATCGACTTCAACGATACAGATACCAAGCAAACCGGCGCAGAACTACCCAAGCCAGTCTCAGGCATCGGCATAGTTACCCCAATGCAAGCCAGCCGGTTTGTGGTTGACCCAACTCTTCCACAAGAACGTGCAGATTCAATCCTTGAGCGCATGGACAGCAACGATGTGCGCATTGCCGAGCTGATGAGCCACACCATGGAAGGCGGGATGCTTTCCTCATATTCAGCAAAGACAGACACTGACACAAAGGAGCTTTTTGGCTTAATGGCAGAAAACTACCTCCTTTTCAGAATGCTGCAGGGTAGAAATATCCTTATCCCGCGGCCTGAACAATCTGAGCCAAAGACTCAAGCCGATTTGATCAGTGGGCTGTTCTCTACCGTTGCGCTACTCAACGATCAGTCAAACGAAGAATCCGAAGAAGGAGAAATAGCATGAGCGTCTTTTGCCCTGTATCAATGCTTCCCAATGGTGGCGGTAAAGCTGCTGTATTCGTGTTTGCTGCCTTGGTTGTACTAGCAATTGCAGCAGCACAAACCAAGCAACCAGCAACACCAACCACCCCCAACGCTAAATAGCCAACTCAACCAAGAAAGGATAAACCACCATGAACCGCCAACAACGCCGCACAGATAAACACTCACATCGCTTGCCACTACAAACCAGTGTGCTCTGGATCCCAGAAGCCGGGGCGTATCTTTCCCGCTTCTCACCCGAAGGCTTTACCCTGATTGACCGCCCAGAACTTGCACAACACTACGAAGAAGACCGGGCGAGCATAGCCGCCTTAAATTTTAGAAAGGTCACGGGGCTTAAAGCTGCTGTCCGCCCCTACTACAACTTCCAGTAAGGGGGAAATCATGTACGGGATTTCCCCCTCTCATATCAGCAGTGACAGGCTGTACGCTCAACTGTGTAACGTTGCGGCACCAGCTGATATCAGTTTTCTTGCTGAGCAATTTGATTGCATCCCCTCAAGCTTTCATAAAAAACTATTCAATGAATACGCGCAACTCAAAAAGCGCAAAGGCCGTAAAGAGGCCAACCTTTGGTCATTCGGCTTGCAAGAGTTGTTTGGCGGCCGAGGCCTGAATTATGCGGCTGATGATGCTGAAATCGTGGAAGCTGCTGAAAATGCGGCACGCAATGTCCGTGGCAAATTACCCCATTGCACCACCGATGAAAACACACTGGAGATACTTGGGCAGGTCGCAGCACGCTACGATATTGAACTACCCAAGCTCGACAAGATCAGCAAATTGACTCAGCGCATGAGTGCGGAAAAGTGGTGGCGCAAGCAACTGCGCAAGCGCTTCAACAAAATAGAGGCTGCAGCTATTCGCACCGGGTTTGTCCACAAACGTGCAGGGCTGTACGCTTCTGATGAAACCGTGAATCGCCGCCAGAAGCAAAAGCGCAAAAATGCCAGGCTGCTGGAAAACCTCGAAGCCATCCACGACCAGACAGGTGAAGTTCGCACACTTGCGGAACTGGCCGCTACCAATGTCAGCAATCCGGCCATTCGACGTGCTGAACTGATGACGCGGATCCGTGGCATTGAGGAATTATCCAACCTGATTGGCTATGTTGGCCTGTTCCTGACGCTCACCACGCCAAGCAGAATGCATGCGCGTCTATTCCATGACGGCACCGTAAACCCGAAATATGACAATATCCGCCCAGACTACGCCCAGCGGTACTTGCTTAACAAAGTTTGGGCGCCAGTACGTGCGAAGCTGCAACGCGATGGCATTGATTATTTCGGCGTGCGCATAGTCGAGCCGCACCACGATGGCACACCGCATTGGCACATGCTGGTATTCGTAAAACCCGAACATCAAGAAGCGTTGACCAATACCCTACGCGAATACGCCTTGCGCGACTCTCCGGAAGAACCCGGCGCGCAAGAGCGGCGATTTATCGTTAAACAGATTGACCCGAATAAAGGCAGTGCAGCTGGGTACGTTGCCAAATATATCGCCAAAAACATTGACGGCTTTGCTGTGGGCGATGATTACGAAGCAGACACCTATACTGACACCAGCGAAACATCTGTGCGTGTTGAGGCATGGGCAAGCCTTTGGCATATTCGCCAGTTCCAGTTTTTCGGGACACCTTCAGTTACTCCCTATCGCGAATTGCGCCGCCTTGAGTCTCTACCTGAATCCTTGCATGGGGTTTTGGGTGAAGCATTTCAAGCGGCAGATACAGGCGATTGGCACACTTACATGAAGCTACACAGAGGCGGCTTACACATCAAGCCACTATGGGAAGAGCGGCCAAGTACGGCCTATCCTGATGAGATTACCAAGCGAGTACGAGGTGTCATTGTTAACGGCGAATTTCGCCTCACTACTCGCGAAGGTGAGTGGTTAATTCGAGAAAAAGAGAGCGCCCAGCGGGGTCGCCTTTTCACCCCTTGGACTTGTGTAAATAACTGTACGCGCGGTGCTGCTAAAGGCTTTGCGCGGAATAGCGTGCCAGCTTCCAAGGTTGAAAAAGATGAAATGGGAAATGATCGAATTGAGAGGTACGTTAAACGCCGGGAACCGCCAAGAACCCGCGTTCAACTAACCCAGAAAGGTGAGCTGAATGAAGAATAACACCAGCAAAAATACGTGCAAGAACAATTTGCATGCACAACCCAGCAAAAAAACCCGCTGGGCATACTGGATGCAAGCCATTGAGCCAACATCCGAGGCGCTCAACAAAGCCTTTCCAGACTATCACCCGCAATGGGTGCAGCAATCCCAGATGATCACTATTGGACCAGCGAACTTCACCAGCATGCGCCAGACTTTGGGTATGACTCGGAAACAATGCGCAGCTTATCTGCGAGTCCGCTATGAAACAATCGGCAGGTGGGAAACAGGGCTGCTGCCAGTGCCGTTTACAGCCTTTGAATTACTGAGGCTGATACAGGAAAGCGTTAAATTCAAATTGTCACACAATAAGTGGGATGGGTGGTTTATCAGTGATGACGGCATGCTGACTTCACCTGACATCGGTGGCAATGGCTTCACGCCTGAGCTGTTGAACTTAAGCACGATGATGCGTAGTGAATCAGCACTGCTGCGCAGGGATCTAGCCCAGCTGCAAACACAACTGGACGCGGCCATTACAGAAAACACTGCCTTGCGTGGAATGCTCCTCGATAGCGGCGTTACCGATGAAGTGGCCGCAATGCAGGAAAAGATTAACGCACTGATGACCAGAATCAACACCGCACGAATCATCCCATTCCCAGCACTTGAAGAAGAACAGCCACAGGAGAAAGTAGCATGAAACCAAGACGCGACATTACCCCATACATGTGTAGCGCAGACAGCAGTATCAATGCGATGCTCACGCTCCTGAAGGTGTTCAAGCGTATACGCACGATCGACGCCACACATAAACCGGCCAGCCGATACCAGGCGCGCCTCAAGAGCAAGCAAGCGACACGCCGGGCTCACCTGCACATCGTGAGGTAACTGAACCATGTTCCTTACACAAACCGAATTGGCCGAGCTTACCGAGCGCAAGCGCAAGGGAGAGCAAATAGCCTGGCTCAAGGCAAATGGCTATCACTACGCAATTGGCGCCAATGGGCATGCAAGAGTGTTGCGCGAACATCTGCATGCACGCTTATGCGGTGTCAGCATGGCAACAGCGCCGGCCGCATTAGAACCAAACTGGGGCGCGATGTAAGCACATGGGACGCAAACGCACCATCAACCACAGTCTGCCACCGAGGATGAACCTCAAAGGCAAGACCTACTACCACGTATCAACTGACAATCCGAGGAAATGGACGAAGCTTGGCCAAGACTTGGCCATTGCCAAGCGCCTGTGGGCAGAGATTGAAGGGGAGCAACCTGACCCGAACAACTGCACCTTTGGAGGAATCGTTGCACGCTATCGCAAGGAAGTATTGCCAACCAAGGCGCTACAAACCCAGAGCGGCAATGAAAAAGAGCTGATCAAGCTTGAGGGTGTATTCAGTGCAATGCCGATAGACGCAATCAAACCTCACCATATCAAACGCTACCTGGATGAACGCGGCAAAACAGCCAAGGTACGTGCAAATCGTGAAAAGGCACTATTCAGCCATATTTTCAACTTTGCCAGGGCATTGGGTTACACCGATGCACCGAACCCTTGTGCCGGCATCAAGGGTTATCGTGAGACTGGCCGCGACAGATATATTGAACACTCTGAATTTTCATCTGTATGGGAGAAAGCACACTACACAGTGCAGGACGCGATGGATTTAGCCTACCTCACCGGACAGCGGCCAGCAGACCTTTTAAAATTGAATCGCAGTGACATTCAGGAAGGTATGCTGTTGATCACTCAAAACAAAACAGGTAAAAAGCTACGAATCAACATTGTAGGCGAACTGGAAACACTGATTAATCGCATCATAGAACGCCAGCAAAACGCCATATGCTGCAATGCAATGCTGCAGGATGGGAATGGCCAGCGGTTAAGTTATGGAGCGCTGCGCACACGTTTTGACAAGGCGAGAAAGGCTGCTGAAGTTGATTTTCAATTCAGGGACATTCGAGCAAAGACCGCTACTGATACAGACGACCTTGCACGTTCTCAACAGCTCCTTGGGCACAAGACACGCGCCATGACAGAGCACTACACCAGGCACAGGAAAGGCGAGAAAGTGGAGCCTCTCAAATGAGGAATTGTAGAAATTTCCAGCGAATTGTAGAAAATAAAAAAGGCCTGCATCGCTGCAAGCCTTATTCTATATGGTGGGTCGTCGCGGACTTGAACCGCGGACCAAAGGATTATGAGTCCTCTGCTCTAACCAACTGAGCTAACGACCCGAAAAAAGTTAGCTTTCGCCGTCGAGGAAACTCTTTAGCTTTTCCGACCGCGAAGGGTGACGCAATTTGCGCAGCGCCTTCGCCTCAATCTGACGTATACGTTCGCGCGTCACATCAAACTGCTTACCCACTTCTTCAAGTGTGTGGTCGGTGTTCATTTCGATGCCAAAGCGCATGCGCAGCACTTTAGCCTCACGTGGCGTCAACGAATCCAGAATATCTTTCGTGACGTTGCGCAGACTGTCGTATACAGCCGCTTCAATCGGAGCCAGCCCATTGGAGTCCTCGATAAAGTCACCCAGATGCGAATCGTCATCATCGCCCACTGGGGTTTCCATCGAAATGGGCTCTTTGGCTATCTTCAATATCTTGCGGATTTTGTCTTCCGGCATTTCCATCTTGATCGCCAGCGTTGCCGGGTCGGCTTCCAGACCGGTTTCCTGCAAGATTTGGCGCGAGATGCGATTCATCTTGTTGATGGTCTCGATCATGTGCACCGGAATACGGATAGTGCGCGCCTGGTCTGCAATGGAACGGGTGATCGCCTGGCGTATCCACCAGGTGGCGTAGGTCGAAAACTTGTAACCGCGGCGGTATTCAAACTTATCCACGGCTTTCATCAGGCCGATATTGCCTTCCTGAATCAGGTCGAGGAACTGCAGTCCACGGTTGGTGTACTTTTTGGCGATGGAAATTACCAGACGCAGGTTGGCCTCGATCATGTCGCGCTTGGCGCGACGTGCCTTGGCTTCGCCATTGGTCATCTGTTTGTTGATTTCTTTCAGATCCTTGATCGGGATACCCACGCGCTTTTGCACTTCCAGCATGCGCTTCTGCTGGTCGACAATCGCTGCCTGGAAGCGCAACAGGGTTTCGCTGTATGGTTTCTTGGCGGCAATTTCCTGCTCTACCCAGCCCAGGTTGTCTTCATTGCTGACAAACATCTTGATAAAGTGCTGACGCGGCATGCGCGCTTTAACCACGCATAAATCCTGAATGCTGCGCTCATGCCCGCGCACCTCTTCCACCAGGCTGCGCATGGTGTCGCATAGCTTGTCCACTTGTTTGGCGGAAAAGCGGAATTGCATCAATTCGTGAGAAATCTGCTCCTGCAGCTTGTCGTATTGCTTGCTGCGATAACCAAATTTTTCATATGCCTTGCCCATCTTGCCAAACAGGTCGGAAATAATCGCAAAGCGCTCAAGCGCATCGATTTTGAGCTGTGCCAGATTGGCTGCCACCAGCGCTTCCCTGTCTTCTGCGGACTCTTCTTCCTCATCCTCTTCTTCCTCATCCTCATTGACTTCTTCTTCAATGACTTCTTCGGCGACTATTGTTTCATCTTCAATTTCAATGAATCCATCGATGACTTCATCGATGCGCATCTCGTCCACCTTGACCTTTTCCGCCAACACCAGAATTTCCGCAATGGTCGCCGGGCAGGCTGAAACCGCCTGAATCATGTGCTTCAGGCCTTCTTCGATACGCTTGGCAATGACGATTTCGTCCTGGCGCGTGAGCAAACCTACTGTGCCCATTTCACGCATATACATACGTACAGGATCAGTAGTGCGGCCGAAATCTGAGTCAACGGTCGAAGCCGCAAGAGCAGCTTCAGCCGCTTCTACCGCATCTTCGTCCACCACCACAACCACGCCCTCAGACATCACCATATTTTCGGCGTCCGGTGCCTGGTCGCTGACGCTGATGCCCATGTCGTTGATCATGCTGACCACGCCTTCGATCTGCTCGACTTCGAGCATCTCAGGCAAGTGGTCATTGATTTCTGCAAACGTCAAATAGCCGCGCTCCTTGCCGAGCACGATCAGTGCTTTCAGGCGTGTACGTCGCTCTTCAACGTCCTGCAATTGTTCTGCGGGATTCGCATCGAGCTGTAGATTTGCCGCTAATTTTGCGTTTAACGCCGCCTTTTTAGAACTGACGGGTTTTTTCTTGTCTTGCTGAGTCGCCATATTGGTGGATGCCCACTTATATACCAGTTAAATAAATGATTGAATCAATGCGACATAATACATATGTCGCCGAAATGGGTCGCGGATTATACCCGACTTTGTAAAAAATTTCTCGGCTCAACCTCGTTGTAGAAGTTGCAAATAAAGTACACGCTCGTGCTCACTCAGCGCTTTAACGTCTGTTCCCGCCATTTTAAGGTTAAGTTCGTGTAACTTTTTCTTGCGACTCTCTTCGCGCAGCTTTGCCAAAACGCCATGGAATTCCGCATCCACATCAAATGCTTCACCCCATTGCATGATTTCCGCCTGTTCTACCGCCAACAACGCTTCATGCGCAGTGCCCTGGAAAAATTGAATGACTGCTGCACTACTTACCTCGCCATCCTGCGTGAGCAGCCATTCAGATAACGCCACGATGGCTTCCACATCCTGTGCTTCGACAGCAAAATCCGGCGGCAGTTCTCTTGCAAGAGCAGGTTTAAACAACAAACAGCGTAGCAATACGCGCAAATTGGACACGGCCGGACGCGAAGCTTTTTGCGTGGCGCGTCTAGGCGGAGCACCCATAGCCTTTATCCCGTACAAGGCTTCCAATTCCGGCTGCGTGATGCCCGCCAGCGCAGCCACCTCCTTGCGCAACAACAGCGCCATGGTCGGGGCCGTAATTGCCATCAGCAAAGGCTTGGCGTGCTCCAGCAAATTGCTTCTCCCCTCTTGTGTACGCAGATCCACTTGTGCAGACAGCTCACGCAGCAAATAGCCCGACAAGGGCAGGGAGTCATGCAACAATTGCTCAAATGCCTCAGTACCATGTTCACGTATATAACTGTCCGGATCATGCTCTTTGGGCAAAAAGAGGAAACCTATACGCTTGCCATCCACCAATTGCGGCAGGGAATTTTCCAATGCTCGCCAAGCGGCACGCTGTCCCGCGGCATCACCGTCAAAGCAAAATATCACCTGCTCCGCCAGACGCAATAATTTCTGCACATGATAGGGAGTAGTCGCGGTTCCAAGTGTCGCTACCGCATATTCAACACCATGTTGCGCAAGCGCCACCACGTCCATATAGCCTTCAACCACCACGACTTGCTGGCTGGACCGAATGGCTTTCTGAGCCTGAAACAGGCCATAAAGTTCATGACCTTTTTCAAAAAGAACAGTCTCTGGCGAGTTAAGATATTTGGGTTCGCCGCTATCCAGTATCCGGCCGCCAAATCCGATGACCTGACCACGCGCATTGACTATCGGGAACATGATGCGGTCACGAAAGCGGTCATAACGCTTGCCGGCATCCCCTTCAATTACCAGACCTGTTTCGACCAGACTGCTGTCCTGATAGTTCGTGGCAAGCCCGCTTAAATTTTGCCAGGCTTCAGGCGCATATCCTATACCAAAACGTGCCGCGATTTCGCCACTCAGGCCGCGGCGCTTGAGATAGTCAATCGCGCGCGGCGACTGCTTGAGTTGCTCACGGTAATAGCGCGTGGCAGCCTGCATCACGTCATACAGGTCAGGAGCTACCTTGTGCTGAACCTGACCTGGAGCTTGCGCTTCATGCGGAACTTCCATACTGATGCTGCGCGCCAGCTCCTCCACCGCATCGACAAATCCCATGCCGGCGTGCTCCATCACAAAACCAATGGCTGTGCCATGTGCTCCGCAGCCAAAACAATGATAAAACTGCTTGCTTTGGCTGACGGTGAAGGAGGGAGATTTTTCGCTGTGAAACGGGCAACAGGCAGCGTAGTTGGCACCGGCTTTTTTAAGCGGCACATAGCGCTCGATCACGTCGACAATGTCGAGACGATTGAGCAAATCCTGAATAAAACTTTTTGGAATCACCCCAGCCCTCGCGGTTTATCGGCAGAGTGCCGTATAACTTGGTGTGGAGAAACTAAAGAAAAATTATTACTGCCGCGCAAATTAACGCGACAATCTTGCCTTGACCTGAGCCGATGCCTTGCCGATATCTGCACGTCCGGCAAACTTCGGTTTGAGAATTGCCATGACCTTGCCCATATCCTGTGCAGTCGCAGCACCGCTGGCACTGATTGCCTGCTCAATGGCAGCGTCAATTTCAGCCTGACTCAGTTGCTGCGGCATGTAACCCAGCAACACGCTCATTTCGAATTGCTCTATATCAGCCAAGTCTTTCCGGCCGGCAGCCTCAAACTGGCTGAATGAATCGCGGCGCTGCTTCATCATTTTGTCGATCGTTGCCAGCACATCGCCATCTGTCAGCTCGATGCGCTCGTCCACTTCTCGTTGCTTGATGGCTGCCAGCAATAGGCGAATTGCCGCCAGGCGTGCACTATCTTTTGCACGCATGGCGGTTTTCATATCTTCGCTGATTTGCTGTTTCAGACTCATAATGTTCAGGGCAAGCTCAGTCCTGAATGAGAGCTTTGCTTGCCGAAATTTAACAGCCCGATATCAATACAGCTTTGGAGGCAGAACTTGATTGCGCAGACGCTTATAGTGACGCTTTACCGCAGCAGCCAGCTTGCGCTTGCGTTCCGCAGTAGGCTTCTCGTAAAATTCACGAGCGCGCAAATCTGTCAGCAGGCCCGTCTTTTCTATCGAGCGCTTGAAACGACGCAGGGCAACTTCGAATGGCTCGTTCTCTTTAACACGTACTGTTGTCATCAACAAACTACCTTATACAAAAAATTTGAGGGCGCGATTCTACCAAAACCCAAGCGCTTCCACAACCGCGATTTTCTACATTGCGCTGAAAACCGACGTTTAGCGCTATTGAATCGAGATTCGGGCGAATTTGCGCTTCCCGACCTGCGCCACAACGATCTCACCTGCCTTGATCTGCAAGGTTTTGTCGCTTATCCTCTCGCCATCCAGCTTAACCGCTGCCTGAGCAATCATGCGCAGCGCATCCGACGTGCTCTCTACCAGGCCAGCCTGCTTCAGCATTTGGGAAATACCGATGCTGCCATCAATGGCGTTAACCAATACCTCAGGCATCTCTTCCGGCAATACCCCCTGTTTGAAGCGCGCCTCAAAATCAGCCAGAGCCTGCTCGGCAGCATGGCGCGAATGGAAACGGGCGACCAGCTCCTGGGCCAGCAACACCTTGATATCGCGAGGATTACGCCCTTGTATAACTTCTTGGCGCCATTTGGAAATCGTAGCCATGCTTTCAAATGAGAGCAATTCCAGATAACGCCACATCAAGTCATCAGATACCGACATAAGCTTGCCGAACATCTCTTGTGGCGCATCGGTAATGCCAATGTAATTTCCCAGCGACTTCGACATCTTGTTGACGCCATCCGTCCCTTCAAGCAAGGGCATGGTGAGCACGCACTGCGATGGCTGCCCAAAGTGCTTTTGCAACTCACGCCCCATCAGGAGATTGAACTTCTGGTCTGTCCCACCCAGCTCAATATCCGCCTTTAATGCAACAGAATCATAACCTTGAACCAACGGATAGATGAATTCATGAATCGCGATTGGCAGCTTATTCAGGTAGCGTTTGGAGAAATCATCGCGCTCCAGCATTTGCGCCACAGTGTGAGTGGCCGCCAGCCTGATCAAGTCCACCGCGCTGAATTTATCCATCCAGGTGGAATTGAATACAACCTCTGTCTTGGCAGGATCAAGCACTTTAAATACCTGTTCGCGGTAGCTTTGTGCATTTTCCAGCACTTGTTCGCGCGACAACGGTGGGCGAGCCGCATTTTTCCCGGTGGGATCGCCTATCATGCCGGTGAAATCGCCGATCAGAAATAACGCGTGATGCCCCAGATCCTGCAGCTGGCGCATCTTATTCAGCAATACCGTATGGCCAAGATGCAAATCGGGTGCCGTAGGGTCAAAACCCGCCTTGATGCGCAACGGACGTTCTTGTGCCAGTTTCTGTTTAAGCTCCGACTCCAGCAGTAACTCGCTGGAACCGCGTTTAATTAAATCAAGTGTCTCTTGCTGTGTCATGTTCAACATACTTTAACTATTTACTTTTTTGAATTTTGAGCAATCGCCCATCTCTGCTAATATGCTGCTCGTTTTATAAAAAGGCATCGGCGGCTCGCAGCAAGACTGCAACCCCTTAAGTATTTTAAATGGTAACTCAAAATCCCCTGACACAAGCACGCAAATTGAAATTGCGCTGGTTTGTGACCCTGTCCACCCTCCCTTTACTTGTCGTTGTGTCGGCTTTTGGCATTATTCCGCAAAGTGAGATCGGCGTTGCCTTCAACCAACACGTGGTTGAAGAGATTTCCCTGCCTGTAACGGGCCAATCCCCGGACACAGACAACTCTAATGTATTCTGGCGCACTGAACGTGTGCAACGCGGCGACACAGTGGCTGAATTGCTCCGCCGCCTGAATGTGGATGACATCGCTGCAAATAACTATTTGCGTAAAGACAAGGCGGCCGAATCATTACACCAACTTTCATCGGGCAAAGACATACAGGCTGAAACTCGTGCAGACGGCAGCCTGATAAGGCTGCGTTACATAAACAACAGCGGCAACCAGGTCATTATCGAAAAGAATGGCGACAGCTTCAATACACGCACCTTAAACGCACAAATTGAAAAGCGTATTTTTACGCGCACCGGCGAAATTAATAGCACACTTTTTTCCGCTACGGATGCTGCGGGAATAACCGATGCCGCGGCCAATCAACTCGCTGATATTTTCAGCGCGGATATCGACTTTCATCGCGATTTGCGCAAGGGAGACAAGTTCTCGGTAATTTATGAAATGAATTACATCAACGGCGAGCCGGTCAGCACCGGCAACATTCTGGCGGCCGAATTTATCAATCAAGGTCATCAGTACAGGGCACTGTATTTTGAAATGACTCCAAACCAGGGCAATTACTTTAGCCCAGACGGGAAAAGCATGCGCAAGGCTTTTCTGCGCTCGCCTATTGAGTTTTCGCGAGTAAGCTCGGGTTTTATGTTGTCGCGCTTTCATCCCGTACTCAACAAATGGCGCGCGCATAAAGGGGTGGATTATGCGGCAGCCATAGGTACAAAAGTCAAGGTAACTGCAGATGGCACGATAGACTTTGTCGGAACGCAAGGCGGCTATGGCAATGTTGTCATTGTGAACCACCAAGGCCGCTATACCACCGTCTACGGACACCTGTCACGCTTTGCCAGCAACCTGCATCGTGGTCAACGTGTAACTCAAGGTGAAATCATTGCATTTACTGGTCAGTCAGGTTTGGCAACGGGACCGCATCTGCACTACGAATTCAAGATCAATGGCCAGCAGCATGATCCTCTTCGTGTCGCTTTACCGGACGCCAGACCGATAAATGCTGTGCAAAAAGCGCAGTTCCAGTTGGCCACCTCGGCAATCAATGCGCGCTTGAGCATGGTAAGCGGCAATCAGATGGCACAATCGGATTAATGATCATTCTGGTTATACCGTATGCGTCTGGGGCAAGCTGTGGATAAGTCAGAGCTCTATGTCGGTATTATGTCCGGCACCAGCCTGGATGGCATAGACACTGCACTGCTTGATTTCTCCGGCAGTGCGCCCAGGCTGCTAGCCACACATTATCAAGCCTACCCTGAAGCCCTTAAGGAAACCCTGCTGGCGCTGCACCACCCCATGCAGAACGAGCTGCATCACACGCTTTTGATAGCCAATGAACTGGCTCAAGGCTATGCAACTGCCGTGCATTCGCTCCTGCTTGCAGCCGACGTAAGGCCAAACCAGGTACGAGCCATAGGCTGCCACGGTCAGACCATCCGCCATCGCCCCGCGGCTGGCTATACCGTGCAACTGGGGAATGCGGCGCTGTTGGCCGAATTAAGCGGAATTACCGTAGTGAATGACTTTCGCAGCCGCGATATTGCCGCGGGTGGACAGGGCGCTCCGCTGGTTCCCGCTTTCCACCATAAAATGTTGCGCCATTCCGACATTCATCGGGTCATCGTCAATATTGGCGGTATCAGCAATCTTACCAACCTGCCCCCAGGACAGGTCACCAGCGGTTTTGACTGCGGCCCGGGAAATTTGTTGATGGACGCGTGGATCAAACAACATCTCGGACAATCCTATGACAGGGATGGTGCATGGGCAGCAACGGGCACCGTCATTCCGGCGTTACTGCATGCCTTGCTGGATGAACCTTATATGCTTGCTACCCCGCCAAAGAGCTGTGGACGTGATTTATTCAATATGCGCTGGCTGGAGCAGAAACTGCACGGCGATGAAGCCCCGGCCGATGTCCAGGCCACGTTGCTAGCGCTGACAGGGGAGGCAATAAGTGCCGCTATTCTGCGTTATTGCCTGGGGGCGAAAGAAGTATATTTATGCGGGGGCGGAGCACATAACCTTGCCCTGATAAATTATCTTGAAAAAGAACTGGTCAATTGTCGCATTCAACTCACAGACCAACTCGGCATTGAGGCTGACTGGCTCGAGGCAATTGCCTTTGCCTGGCTCGCGCAACAGACATTGCAGGGTAATTGCGCAAATCTGCCTGAAGCAACCGGCGCACGCCACCCCTGCATACTCGGGGCAATTTATCAGGCATAAAAAAAGCGAGGAGCATGGCGCCCCTCGCTTTCATTCAATCCCGCCTGATGCTTAGGCGGAGAAAGATGAGCCGCACCCACAGGTGGTCTGTGCATTCGGATTTTTAATCACGAACTGTGCGCCTTCCAAGCCTTCCTGATAGTCGATTTCAGCACCTACAAGGTACTGAAAGCTCATAGGATCAACCAGCAACTGCACACCGTTCTTGTTCATCACGGTATCGTCTTCATTCACAACCTCGTCAAAGGTAAAACCATACTGGAAACCTGAACAGCCGCCGCCGCTGACAAACACGCGCAATTTCAAGTCTGCGTTACCCTCTTCTTCGATTAACTGCTTTACTTTATTGGCTGCACTTTCAGTAAACAGCAATGGATCCTGAATTTCAGTTACTGCGTTCATGATTAACTCCTTAAGCATCTGTTAATTAAAAGTTCTACGGAAATAGATTCACAATAACACATCAATCCGGCTTTTTCCGCATCAAAACAGCCGTGCCACAAAGAAATGCGGGGAAAGAATTAACTAGCTTCAGCGTTGCTCAGCTTGAAAGCGAGCACTTTCTCGCTGGAATCTGCCAAATGTATCAGCCTGCCTTCAACCACTGCGCCCAACTGGATTTCCAGTGTTTTGTAATGTATGTCACCTATGACTTTGGATTTACTTTGTAGTTCCAAATACTCGGCTGCATTCACTGGGCCGGTGACCTCACCGTTAACGACCAGATGCGTAACGTTAACTTCCCCGTTAACACGTGCGTGTTCACTGAGAACCAGGGTGCTCGGCTTACCAGGGGTGGCGATAATGCTGCCATCAATCTCACCATCCACTCGCAAACCGCCAGTGAAGTGAACATCGCCTACAATTCTTGTCCCCGCACCAATCAATGAATCTATACGATTTTGCGGCTTACTGTGTCCCGAACCAAACATGTACTCTCCTAAGATAAACCAACACTTTGCACGACTTTGGGCTCGCGAATGCCTCGCTCAAACACCCTTACCTGAACATTTTCGATTGCAATGTCCGGTGATACCTTAAATGCACGATCAATGACTTGATAGTACTTGAAATTAAGCTGATATGCAGCCTGCTCCTGCAGGGTATTGTCCTGTGGGAATTGTATCACCACTTTCTTGCCATCCTGAACCGCATTCACGATCAACTGCATATTACCCTGAAAGGCCTTCCCTCGCTGCTTGACCGACTGCACCAGAATCAGGCGACAATAATATTCACCCGGCAGCGAATCATGCTCGATTTTCAAACGAAGAATTGAGAGATCGCTCTCACTCCCCCCCTGTGCCAAGGGTAAATTTTGGAAAAATGACAAGTTTTCTTTGAGCTTGATATTCTCATCGTTCAATGTACTGATCTGCTCCGCAATCTCCTGGTTGGCAGCTTGCATCATTTGCGCTTGACGCTCAAAAGATGCAGCCTGACTGCTTAATTTTGCATTTTCATCCTGCAACGTTGTAAGATTTTCACGCAAATCTTCCAGTTCTTTGACCGCCTGTCCGCGGTGAAACCCTGCCAACTCAAGACCAGAGTCATAAGCCCACCAAACCACGCCACCTAAAGCCAGTATAAAAGGAAGAGCTATCGCCCAACGTATATACCAGGGAATATGAGGGCGCACTGATAAGCGTTGTGCGGAAATACTAAATCTTCTTTCAAATTTACGAAATCGCATAAAACCTAGGGTAACAAGGGGACAATATTCAAAGCAGTAGTTTCCGGCAGAGCGAACATGATATTCATGTTCTGCACTGCTTGACCGGCCGCTCCTTTTACAAGATTATCAATAACTGACAATATTACTACAGTATCACCGTCCTGGGGGCGATGCACCGCAATACGGCAGCGATTTGAGCCGCGCACCGACCGTGTTTCAGGATGACTGCCCGCGGGCATGACATCAACAAATGGCTCATCGGCGTAACGCTGCTCAAACAATTCCTGCAAATCCGCCTTAGTCTTCAGGCGTGCGTACAGAGTGGCATGAATTCCCCTGATTAACGGAGTCAGGTGCGGGACAAATGTCAAACCAACTTCACGTTGCGAGACCAGAGACAGGCCTTGGCGAATTTCCGGCAAATGCCGATGCCCGCTCACTCCATATGCTTTAAAACTGTCGCCAGCCTCGGCAAATAGAATCCCCATTTCAGCCTTGCGCCCAGCACCGGACACACCCGATTTCGCATCAGCAATCAAACTAGCATCATCGATCAGACCTGCCTCCAGCAACGGAATAAAGCCCAATTGCACTGCGGTAGGATAACAACCGGGGTTGGCTAATAACTTGGCCTGCTTTATTTTATCCCGATTGATTTCGGGCAAACCATATACCGCTTGTTCTATCAGCTCAGGGCAGGCGTGAGCCATGCCGTACCATTTTTCCCATACCTTAACGTCCTTAATGCGGAAGTCCGCAGCCAGATCGATAATTCGCACCCCTGCCTCCAGCAAGGAGCGAGCCTGTTGCATGGCAATGCCATTCGGCGTGGCGAAAAAAACCACATCACATTGCTCAAGATGAGCGCTGTCAGGGTGAGTAAAGCTGATATCCAAATGTCCGCGCAGACTTGGAAACATTTGGCTAACAGCTGTACCGGCATCGGCACGGGAAGTAATCGTGCGCAACTCCACTTGTGGATGCAGTACCAGAAGACGCAATAGCTCCACCCCGGTGTAACCAGTACCTCCCACGATGCCAACCTTGATCACATCTTTCTCCTTAACTCATCCACTTCATGATTCTTCAATTTCGAATCATAAATGAAAAAAACCGCCGAATGGCGGTTTTTTTCGGCACTTCCAAAACGACTTAGCGCTTGGAGAATTGCTTGCGCTTGCGAGCTTTGCGCAAACCAGTCTTTTTACGCTCTACTTCACGCGCATCACGAGTCACCAGACCCGCCACACGCAAGACAGGACGCAGCGTTTCATCGAAATCGATCAATGCGCGGGTGATACCGTGACGTACCGCGCCCGCCTGGCCAGATTCGCCACCGCCTTGCACGTTTACCATGATGTCGAACTTTCCGACAGTCTCGGTCAACTCCAGAGGCTGACGTACTACCATACGACCAGTTTCACGCGAAAAATACACATCCACCGGCTTGTCATTGACAATAATGTCGCCTTTGCCTGGCTTGATGAATACGCGAGCTACTGCGTTTTTGCGACGGCCAGTGCCATAGTTATAAGTAACGCTCATGATTATGCTTTCAACAGATCAATAGGTTTAGGTTGCTGCGCGCTATGCGGATGTTCTGCACCAGCGTACACCTTCAGTTTACGCAGCATTGCGTATCCCAGCGGGCCTTTTGGCATCATGCCACGCACTGCCTTATACAGTACGCGATGCGGATGACGATCCAGCAATTTCGTAAAGTTGGTTTCGTAAATACCGCCTGGATAGCCTGTATGGCGGTAGTACATCTTGCCCTGAGCCTTATTTCCCGTCACGCGCAGCTTTTCTGCGTTAACCACCACCACGAAATCACCAGTGTCTGTGTGCGGTGTATAGATAGCCTTGTGCTTACCGCGCAGACGAGCTGCGATTTGGCTGGCCAAACGGCCCAGAATTTTGTCAGTAGCATCGACCAGGAGCCAGTCATGCTGAACTTCATGCGCCTTAGCGGAAAATGTTTTCATTGCACTTCCTAAAACAATAATTAGTAAACTTCGAAGGGCGCGGATTGTATCGACACAAGCAAACCCTGTCAATTACATTGTGCACCCCTTTTGCAGAGGCCCCTCAAAGTGGGCTTCTCTCCTCGCCCCCTTGCCGGGATAGCTGCTCCTATCCGGACCCGGATCAACTGATTTGCCCCTTGTAATGCTATCGCAATATTGCGGCCTTAACATGTCAACCTCTAGTCAACAGGGGAAGCGGGATGCTGATCAAAAACCAACAATTTCTACATATGATCAAGACGGAAATACATACCATCAACGCAGGCTTTGATGAAAAACAATATGTTAGATACCAGTTACTGGGCGCAAAAATCAGTACGCGCGTACATTGCTGCAAGGATGGATCGGACTTTGAAATGATAGAAAAATTCTACTCGCGCTTGCTACCAGTCACTTTTCGCGACTGGGCATGCGGGAAAGTATAAAGACTATTCAATAATTTCAATTGTATGCATAAATTCCACAGCTTTCGCCTTGCAGTCAGGTTTAGCTAGATGCATTATGATGCAGATTCTTTTTTTAAATTTCCATAATGTCCTGGTTTTTCACCAATCTCATCGCCGCCGTCCTGTCGCTTCCGCTTAATCTGTTGCTAATATCAGTGCTGGGCATACTGCTTTGGCACAAACATCCCCGGGTTGCACTCACGCTGTTCAGCAGTGCCGTCGTTCTGCTCTGGCTGCTCTCCACCCCTTTTCTGGCAGAAGCCCTGCTGCATGCCTTGGAAGGCTCCTCAGCCACCCTAAACGGCACCTTGAAACCCCATAACAATGGCCAAACCGCAGAGGCGATTATTGTTCTCGGTGGTGGCAGCTATTTCCACCCCCCTGAGTATGCTGAGGACACGGTAAATGCTGCTTCCCTGCAACGCCTGCGCTACGCTGCGAAGCTTTATCGGGATGTTAAGAAACCTGTTTTGCTGAGTGGCGGCTCACCTCAAGGAAATAGCGTTTCCGAAGCTCAACAAATGAAAGGTGTGCTGGAACAAGAGTTCAACACACCCGTGCAATGGATTGAAGATAAATCTGCCAACACCCTCGAGTCCGCCCGCTTCAGCTACCATTTATTACACGAATCAGGGATTAAGCGCATTTATCTGGTTACCCATGCCTCGCACATGCCACGCGCACTGCGGGTATTTCATGCAGCCGGATTTGAAGTCGTGCCTGCACCAACCGCATACACTACGCGCCATCAAACTGATCTACTGTCGTTTATACCAAACGCCAAAGCGTTGCAGGACAGCCAAATATTCCTGCATGAAGTGATAGGGATGATGTGGTATCGGTTAAAATCTTGATTATGACAATTTGAGGAAGAACGCCATGAAGGCACGCATTAAATGGGTAGAACAGGTATCGTTTCTGGGTGAAACAGAGAGCGGCCACGCTGTGCTGATGGATGGCCCAGCCGAGGGTGGGGGACGCAATCTGGGTCCACGCCCGATGGAAATGGTGCTAATTGGCACAGGCGGCTGCACCACCTACGACGTGCTTCATATTCTCAAAAAGGGGCGCCAGCAAGTCACCGACTGCGTGGTGGAAATTCAGGCAGAGCGTGCCGCGGAGGATCCAAAAATATTTACCAAAATACACTTCCACTTCGTGGTGACCGGCAAAGATTTAAAAACAGAACAAGTCGAGCGCGCCATCAAACTTTCCGCGGAAAAATACTGCTCAGCTTCCATCATGCTGGGCAAGGTGGCGGATATCACCCACGATTTTGAAGTGGTGCAAGCGGCATAATTGTTTTAACCATGGAGTATTGCTCGCACCGCGTGGTTTATTGTTAGACTAAACCCAGTAAGCGGTGCGCGTCATGACCTTGCCGCTTAACTGCATAGCCAGTTTCACCGGCAAGGGCAGTTCGGCGGCACCCAGACCTAACGCCATCTCAGCATGTTGTGTTTCATCAACATACATCTGCTGCACTACGGCGCGGCTCTTGGCATCTTTTTCCGGAAGCTTGTTCAGATGGCTTTGCAGATGCGAACCCACCTGACGTTCTGTTTCCGCCAGAAATCCCAGATTCCATTTATCGCCCAGCAATCCTGCAACAGCACCAATCGCCAGGGAGCTGGCATACCAAACAGGATTTAACATGCTCACATGCCCCCCCAACTCGTGTACGCGTTGCGCAGTCCATGCCAGATGTTCTGTCTCCTCCTGCGCCGCTTCGCCCAGCTTGCGTTGCACTTGCGGATCGCGTGCTGTCAACGCCTGCCCCTGATACAAAGCTTGCGCACAAATCTCGCCGCAGTGATTTACCCGCATCAGTGCTACAGCCTTGTTTTTCTCGCTGTCGCTTAAATCCATCTCTGTCATGCCGGCATCGGGGTGGGCGCGCACGCTGTGGGCCTGACTGAACAAGGTGCGCAAACCCTTGTCGAATTCCACAATGAAATTATCCAAATTCAACATGACCATATCCTCATCTTTCAATTGCTTTGTACGTAACTAAACACGCGCATTATCTAATGATTTGGCTATGGTGTGCGATATTAATCCTTCGGCACACAATCCGACCGCGTTTTCCACGCCGCTGCTTTCCCCGTTACAATATCATCCTGCAACTGCATTTAAGGGCAACATGAATTGTGAACTCTGCATAACGGCGAATGAAACACTACTTTGGAGTGGACGGTATTGTCGCGTCATCTTGGTCGAGGATGCCGATTATCGCGGCTTCTGCCGCGTCATTTGGAACGAGCACATTAAAGAAATGACAGACCTCTCCGCGCAAATGCGTTCAGAATTAATGAACACGGTATTCGCCGTGGAAAGCGCAGTGCGTGAGGTGATGCGACCGGAAAAGATTAATCTCGCCAGCCTCGGCAATATGACGCCGCACCTGCATTGGCATGTGATTCCACGCTATCTCGACGACAAGCACTTTCCCAATCCGGTCTGGGCTGCGCCTTTACGTGATACGCGTACTGCCAGCAGCAGCGATAATATTCGCGAACGCCTGAGTGCATCCATCCTTGAAAGATTGACTGCGTGACATGCTGATCCTGCCACTCGAACCGACCGACGATCGCGCCAATCCAGCCTTCAAAAATCCTGCTTCCTGCGAACAATGGCTGTCTCAACTGCAGTTCACCAATCTACATGCCGTGCATAACCTGCTGCGTACACAACTTGGTGAGTTCAACCGCTTTCCCATGCGCGTGCTTGACCGGCTCAATACCCTGGAAAAGCTGCGCGAGACGGTCGCTACTGTGCAAGCCGAGTACGCCAAAAAACTGATCGCCAAAAAACTGCCGTTAAGCGATGATGAATACGCAATTTTAAATACTATCATTGAGTTATGGAAAGGCATGCTGACTGGATATCAGCGCTGCTTACAGGATTTTATGGAGGGTGATACCCAGCTGGCAAAGTATGGCGTACTGCTATGTCATCGCTTTATGTTGTACGGCAGCCTGCAAATAATTGAACACTTGCGTAGCGGCTATGATTTTGACGGAGCACTTTGGCAGCAACTTCACGCGCTGTACTCTTTTACCGAGGGAAACGGATTACAGCATGAGAAAATAAAAGATGATTTGCATGGCTCGGGGCACAATACATCCTGCCATACCATGTATGCAAAAATGTTGCTCACTTGCCATGCAAAGCCTTCAGAACTCACACGTGCTCAATTGCAGCTGCTGGATCGCTGGCTCACGATATGGACCGATGTAATCACCATAGACCGTCGTTGCATAGTCAGCAAGGGAGACGCGCCGCCACTGGCCGTTGATCTGCGCGGGAATAGCGGCTTGCAGGATTTGCAGCAAGTCACTCAATCTGACCAGTTGCGATATCTGGCGATGGTGCCGCTCAGCAAACTGCTACGGGTAAAAAGTATCTTGCTTCAGCAAGGCCAGGCACCACAACAGTTGGAGCTGGGCAATGAGTTTTACGGAGTGGATTGCGCTGCATTCCTCAACCAGCTGCTTCATTTATGGTGCGAAGGTAGCAGCCATCGCTCGGCAGAGCGGCATAATGTGACACTTTCGGCAAAACTGGGAACAGGATTCGATTTAATTTATGCGTTTATCGCAAACAGACCGCTCAAATCATCAAGCGCAAGCGCCGATGTGGATGCAGCAGCACGCAAACAAATCGGGAGCGCGGGATACACCGTTACCGAGGGTAGCAGCCCGGACATCACGCAACTGGAAAGCTGGACAATAGAGAACGAGAGCATACTAGGTGCGCGCTTGCTGCGTGAAAACAGGAACGGGGAGCGCATCGGCAATAATCAACTGATTGCGCTGCGTACCAAGGAAGCAAAAGCGTTCATTCTGGGGACTGTCAGTTGGCGCAGCGTGGCACTCAGCGGGCATCTGCAAATGGGTGTGCAGTATTTACCGGGAGTAGCGCAAGCCGTTACACTTAAAATCAAAGATACCCACTCGGCCCAGGTAAAATCTGTGCAGGTATTATTACTGCCGGCAATGCCTGCACTCAAAATTCCGGGCAGCCTGCTCATGCCCCGCGATGTATTCCAGGCAAATCTCATGGGCGAACTGGTTCAGCCCGGCACAGAGACCTGCAATATTAAAATGGGCTTCAGTGTGTCGAGTGGAGTTGATTTTGAACGAGTGAGCTTCCGCCATGAGCTGAAGCCATAGCCACACTCAATCCAGTCGTCGTTTGGCCGGAAACACGATGCTGAACGTACTGCCCTTGCCTTCCTCACTGCTGATTTCCAGATGTGCCTGATGGCGGCTGGCGATATGTTTGACGATGGCCAACCCGAGGCCTGTGCCGCCCGTCGCACGGGAACGGCTGCTGTCCACCCGGTAGAAACGTTCGGTTAAACGCGGAATATGTTGTGGCGCAATACCTATCCCGCTGTCCTGTACGCTAAACACAGGCTGACCGTTATCCTGTACCTGCCAGCGCATCACAATCTCACCACCATGCGGCGTGTAGCGTATCGCGTTTGAAATTAAGTTACCGAAGGCGCTGCGCAACTCTTCGGCACATCCCAACAATTTGCAGTCGCTCAGCAACTCCAGCTCGAGCTTATGCTGCCCGGCACTCAACGCCAGGCCGATCTGATAACAACCGGGCAATAACGCGGGCACGTCCAATACTTCTTCCTTAAGCACATTCAGCCTGTCCTCAAGTTTGGAAAGAGTCAGCAAGTCTCCCACCAGGTGTGTCATGCGCATAGTCTGCTCACCCATCATCGGCAGCGCGCGCCTTGCCATATCATTTTCCAGGGTGGGCATGTCCTGCATGGTTTCAACAAAGCCGTTCACCACCGTTAACGGCGTGAGCAACTCATGCGATACATTGGCGACAAAATCGCGTCGCATCGTTTCTACCTGCTCAAAGCGGGTGACATCGCGGGTGACCAGCAGCTTCTTGTTGCCACTATAGCTAACCAGCTTGCAGGACAGCACGAAGTCGTCCTGACGCGTGCCGCGCAGCAATAAGGGCTCAGCAAATTTTTTCTCCGCGAGATAATCCACAAATTCAGGCTGCCGTACCAGATAGGTTATTTGCTGGCCGATGTCGCGGGAGCTATCCAGACCTAAATGCTGCTCGGCCAAGGGATTGAACCATTCAATGTGATCGGTCTTGTCCAGACTCACCACACCCTCCGGCAAAGCAGAGGTAGCAAGCTCCAGATCATGCAGAGCTGACGCACGTTTGGTGCGCTCCTTGCGGTGTTCCCGCACCATTTTATTTAACCGCGCAAAAATATCTTCCCAGGGCCCCTCGCCTTCGGGCACATTGCGTGTCTCAGGATTCTCCAGCCAGTAACCCAGTTTCACCAGGTTGCGCACATGAAATAACCAGCGCAGCAGCATCAATACCGCAAAGAATAAGGCGGCCGGCAAAGCGCCCGCCGCCGCCCACAAAAACAGAGACAGTATGGTCAGGATTAACAAATAAGTAAGGGCATGACGCCAAACATCAAACACGGTTAAACCTTCTCAAAAAAAGCTGCGTCATTATACGGGGCGAGATCTTTCCGGAAGCTGCATTTCGTTTGAAGTTATACATTAAATTGGCGAAAACCGGTAGCCGCTGCCACGCACGGTCTGCACCAGACTATCCAGGCCGGATGGCTCCAGTGCTTGCCGCAGGCGGCGAATATGCACGTCCACCGTACGCTCTTCCACAAATACATGGTCTCCCCAAACCTGATCGAGCAACTGGGTACGACTATAAACCCGTTCGGCATGCGTCATGAAAAAATGCAGAATGCGGAACTCCGTCGGCCCCAACTCCAGTGCTATGCCCTTGGCGCTTACACGGTGGGTAGTGGGCGACAGCTCCAAGCCTGCAGCATGCACTGTTTCCTCACTAATTTGCGGCATCCGGCGACGCAAAACAGCCCGTATGCGTGCCATCAATTCTCGTGGCGAGAACGGCTTGGTAATATAATCATCTGCGCCGGACTCCAGCCCCATGATTTTGTCACGCTCGTCGGTGCGCGCAGTTAGCATGATGATAGGAATATTGCGCGTGCGCTGATCGGCACGCAAACGCCGGGCGAATTCGACACCTGTTGTATCTGGCAACATCCAGTCCAGCAAAACCAAATCCGGCAGAGATTGGTTTATGTGCTTGGTGGCACTCAGCACATCAAGTGCCTGAATGGCGCGGAATCCGCACTGAATCACATTAAATGCCAATAACTCCTGAATCGCAGGTTCATCCTCCACAATCAAAATATTCGCCGTCATCATTCGTCCTATCTAAAATTATTGTTACCAGCTGGTTATGGTATGAAAGAAATATGACAGCAATATGACAGTTTCGAATTTTACTTCACAGGTGAAGCATGTTTACGACGCTGGCGCGAAAGATCGGGCAACAGCGACCCTGCCAGCATCCCCAGCGCACTCATCAACAAGCCCGCCAGCTGCGGCGGCCACAGCCCATCGGCATTGAAAATTTCCAGCAACAGCCAGGAAGCCACGCCCGCACTGATCGCAAACAATGCGCCCTGAGTGTTGGCGCGCTTCCAGTACAGGCCGCTCACCAGCGGAACGAAGGCGGCTACCAACGTAACCTTGTAGGCATTCCCCACCATCTCGTAAATGCTTGCGGTGGAAGTTAGTGCAAACAGCGTCACTGCTACGGCAAAGCACACCACTACGGTACGCATAGTCCACAAAAAATGACGATCGCTCTGGTGACCGATAATCCCCTTCAGGATATTCTCGGTAAAAGTGACAGACGGCGCCAGCAAAGTGCCGCTCGCCGTACTCATGATGGCGGAAAGCAAAGCGCCAAAAAACATCACCTGAGCTAGCACGGGCGTATGATCCATAATCAGTGTGGGTAATATCAACTGTGCATCCTTGTCGATCAGCGCGTTTACCATTGCCGGGTCGATGAGCGTGGCGCAATAGGCCAGAAATAGCGGAACAAAAGCGAACACAAAATACAGTCCACCGCCAAACAGGGCACCGCGCACTGCAGTTTTCTCATTCTTGGCCGACATTACGCGCTGAAACACGTCCTGCTGCGGGATAGATCCCAGCATCATGGTCACCGCGGCACCGACAAAAGCCAGCACATCGCGCGTTTCCAGTTGGGGCAAAAATGTAAATTTGCCTGCCTGAGCTGCATGATTGATGACCACCCCTGCCCCTCCCGCCATCCCCGACAATAGCCACGCCAGATACAGCATTCCGACGACGATGATTGTCATCTGAAACGCATCTGTCATTGCCACCGACCACATGCCGCCAAACAGCGTGTAGACCAGCACAATCCCCGCGCCTATCACCATACCTTCATTGTGCGATACCGCTCCCTGGGTCACAAAGGAAAATACCAGGCCCAGCGCCAAAATCTGCGCGGCTACCCAGCCCAAATAGGACATGATGATGGCAATACTGGTCAGCACTTCCACGGTTCGGCCATACCGCGCACGATAATAGTCGCCTATGGTGATCAAATTCATTTTGTACAGCTTGGCAGCAAAAAACATGCCTACCAGCACCAGACACATGCTGGCGCCGAACGGATCTTCGACAATGCCGTGCAAACCGTCCTTGACGAATTTGGCGGATATGCCCAGCACCGTTTCGGCACCAAACCAGGTGGCAAACACCGTTGCGGTCACCACATACAGCGGCAGATGTCGTCCCGCCACCACATAATCTTTGACGTTATGCACACGCGTGGCAGCATACAATCCTATGCCGATAGAAACGAGCAGATACAGCATGACAAACCAGATCAACATGGGAATATCTCGCACATTCAAAAAATGGCCGCTATTTTAACAGCGTTGCCGAAAACAAAAAGACCTTCAAGGAACGAACAAGACTATACATGCGCTAATTTCAAATCATGTTTTTGCATCGCAAATTCCACTTTCAAACATTCCATCAAGCACTGCAACGACTGAGCAATTTGAAAAATTGCTCAGCGATATTTAATTGCCGCTCCGGTAGGCAGCATATTTTCTGGAGCTTTCCAGGCTCAAGGTTCTGTCTTCAGCGCGAACACCGAATCGGTTAGGGAAGTGCCCGTCCAGCCATTTGATAATCGGCATGAATTCTTGCCTGTCGGCAGAGGTAATCAACTCATCCATTTCGAATATGCCCTCTCCGTTTGCAGCGGAATGAATAAAATTTTCAGAATCGCTGAGGCTGGTCAGAAAGGGCAGTTTTAGCGAATAGAGAAATCGTTCAAGCGAAACATAGGCTGTTGAGGAACGGGTGCGTACACGATTGGCAACAACCGCGATCTTCGCCTTGCTGGTGCGCGCCCCCCCGATCAGCAACAGATCTTTGATGAAGTCGGCAGTGGCGCGGATATCAAGGGGAGAAGGCGCTACCGGAATCAGGATGTAGTTGGACTTTCTCACCAATTCCTTCAGCAATATACCGCTCACGCCGGCTGGCGCATCGATAACAACGACTTCGGTATCCATGGGTATCCAGCCCTGCATGCTTTGCAGGGCGATATTGCCCTTTGCCGGCGCGGCATTGGCGCCCATGATGCGTTGCAAGTGATCGGGGCGAACACGCAGCCACTGCAAACTTGACCCTTGGGGATCGTAATCCATGATGGCAGTTCTGAACTTTTTGCTGGCATAGAAGCTAGCGAGGTTGGTTGTCAGCGTGCTTTTCCCCGAACCGCCTTTTGAGTTGATAACCAGTATTGTCAGCATGCCACCTCCTTCATTTGATGCAACGTCTAAGAACCGGCAGCTGCGAACTACAGCCTCGAGTTGTCAGCTTAACGCTGTGGTTTGACGAATTTTGTTCAGCTTGATTTCGAACTTGATATCTCGCGCCGCGCTTATGGCTATTCTCACACAACTCCATAAAAAAGGCTCCCGCAGGAGCCTTTTTTGCCGCCTTTTCAAATCAGCTTATAGTTCTTTGGAGTGTGCAGCCAGATATTTCGCCACGCCTTCAGTAGAAGCTCCCATACCTGCTTTACCTTTACTCCAGCCTGCGGGGCATACCTCACCGTGCTCTTCGGTAAATTGCAGTGCATCTATCATGCGCAGCATTTCATCGATATTACGGCCCAGCGGCAAGTCGTTCACGACCTGGTGACGCACAACACCGGCGCGGTCAATCAGGAAAGAACCGCGATACGCGACACCACCCTCTGCTTCCACATCGTAAGCTTTGCAAATTTCGTGCTTTATATCGGCTACCAAGGGATAGCCTACCTTGCCGATACCGCCATGATTGACAGGCGTATTTTTCCAGGCCAGGTGGGTAAATTGTGAATCGATGGAAATGCCGATCACTTCGACATTGCGCTTCTTAAACTCATCCAGACGATGATCAAAGGCAATCAGTTCAGAAGGGCAGACAAAGGTGAAGTCCAGGGGATAGAAAAAAATCACGCCATACTTGCCGTTCAGATGTTTTTTCAGATTAAAATTTTCGTTGATGTCGTTATTGCCCATCACTGCAACGGCACTAAAATCCGGGGCGGCTTTACCGACTAGTACTGACATGTTCTTCTCCTGTGGTTTAGTAGTAAAGGATTGAATTTAACGAGTAGGCATGCGTATGTCAACCTTTTCGCGAAAAGTGTTTTAATAATCATAAAAACAGCACTCAGCCGCGCCATCGGAGTCTCAACCAAATGAAACTGAAAGAATTTCTTGCCACGCCGTAGGCAAATAGACACCCACACCAACGATACCCTTCAACGGGGCACTCAGTATAATACGATCTTTTTAGTCTTCCTCAATCGCAACAACCACTTTGTTTCACAGTAGCCTTTACAAAAAATAGCCTATGCGTAACGAATTATTCACCATCGCATTTGCCTGCCTGCAATGCGCAGATGTGGAGTCCAAGCTTGCCCAGGTTGCCGCATTTCGGCGCGCATGGGAAAAGGGTGAAATATCATACGATCCGGCAGTGATCCCTGTTATACCTGTTCCCGTACCAGGCCGTCCGGAAAGGCCGCAAATGGTTTCCGCGCTGGCGGTGGACAAGCGCAGGTTATCTACTCCTGAGGGCCGGGCGGCGCTGATGCACTCGCTTGCTCATATTGAATTCAATGCAATCAATCTGGCACTGGATGCAATTTACCGATTCCGCGATATGCCCCCGACATTTTACGGCGACTGGCTACAGGTGGCTGCAGAGGAAGCCAGCCACTTCACCATGCTACGCAACCATCTGCGCACACTAGGCTATGATTATGGAGACTTTGCAGCGCACAACGGTTTGTGGGAGATGGCTGTTATTACAGCCCACGATCCCTTGGTGCGCATGGCACTCGTTCCCAGAGTACTGGAAGCGCGGGGACTTGATGTGCTGCCCGGCATCATGCATAAACTCGCTTCCGCCGGAGCACACGACGCTGTCGCAATCATGACTCATATACTGCGCGAAGAAATAGGGCACGTGGCAACTGGCAATCGCTGGTACGCCTTTCTGTGCAAGCAACGCGGCCTGGAGCCCCTGGCAGCATTTCGTGCCCTGTTGCACGAATACAACGCACCCAGACTTCGCGGCCCCCTCCACACTGCAGCGCGTCTGGCTGCCGGTTTTACCGAAGCAGAGATGAAAATGCTTGAAGATTCTCTAAATACTCAATAATCGAAATTATCATCGCTAAAATCTTATGTTGACATATGATTTATACTGTTAAATTGATCGCTCCATATCTCATACACTTATTTGCACTCCAGCAATAATATTAATTATATTCAACGCACTAAGGCTTACCCCCATGAATTCGAATTTCCGCACCTCCGTGCTTCTGCAAGTTTTTGCTTTTTTTATGTTATTTGCTGGCGCCCATCTGGCGGCAGCTCAAACTGAGTCATGCACCAATCCAGCTCCCGCAACAACCATAGATGAGCCGGTCCGTATGGTGTTTGGCGGGGACATTGTGCTCGGCAACAGCTTTGTCGTGGAGCACATCCCAAAGGACTGGGAGGCGCGCTATTTCTCGGGAGTGCGCGACATCCTTAAACGTGCGGATGTCGCGATGGGCAACTTTGAAGACACCCTGACCGAACAAGAAACAACCTCAAAAAAACCAGGCTCCGGCCGCCAATATGCCTTCCGCTCGCCGCCGCATTACGCTGAATTAATGTATCAGGAAGGTTTCAGAGTGTTAAACGTCGCCAACAATCATGCCAATGATTTTGGCGAAAGCGGGTTTAAAGACACCACCAACAACCTGAAACAGGCTGGTATTGCGGTCACGGGTTTGCGTAATGAGGCTGCGACACTGTCAGTGCGAGGTTTGAACATTGCCGTGCTGGGCTTCACTTACTCCAGTCGATTCAATACGGTATTTGACCTCGAGCAGGGGGCTGAGCTGGTGCGTCAGGCCAAAGCCAGCGGCAACTATGTGATCGTGACATTTCATGCCGGTGCAGAAGGCTCTCCCGCCATCTGGCATGACAACGAAGACGAACCATTCATGGGAGAAAACCGCGGCAATACTGTGGCCTTCTCGCGTGCGATGATAGATGCAGGCGCAGATCTGGTTGTGGGGCATGGCCCGCATGTGCTGCGTGCTGCAGAATGCTATCAGGGCAAGCCCATCGTTTATTCCCTCGGAAATTTTGTAGGTGTAGGCGGCCTTTCCGCCAAAAATTTCGCCTCAGTTTCCGCGTTGCTCGAAGTGTCAGTCGCTCAGGACGGTACGCTGCAGAAAATCAATCTCGTGCCACTGCGTTTCAACGAGCAAAAGTTACCGCAGGTTGACGCGCAGGAGTATGGTACGAGACTGGTAAATTATCTGGGCAAACACGCCAGATATCCGGGCTCTTTCATAGAATTTCCTGTCAACAGCGATGGACAGGCAGAGTTTGGAGCCTGGCTGGCAGCCAATACACCCAATGTACTCGCTGCGAAAAAATAAATAATGTCAACTCCGCGCTATAAATCCCTACATGCCTAACCAAGACCTGCTTGCCCGCTCCCGCGCCGCCGTATGGCATCCATGCACGCAGATGAAGCGGCATGAAACCTTGCCGCTGGTGCCGATATCGCGCGGCAGCGGTGTGTGGTTATATGATGAGGACGGCAAGCGCTATCTGGATGCAGTGAGCTCATGGTGGGTAAATTTGTTTGGGCACAGCAATCCACGAATAAACTCAGCAATTTCCGATCAGCTCGGCAAACTGGAACACGTGATGCTGGCAGGCTTTACCCATGAGCCGGTTGTGCAATTATCCGAGCGATTGAAACAACTTGTTCCCGATGGTCTTGGGCATTGCTTCTACGCATCCGATGGCGCGTCTGCTGTCGAAATTGCGCTGAAAATGAGCGCTCACTACTGGCGCAACTCCGGCAAAGCGGGAAAGACGCAATTCATCAGCCTGCAGAATAGTTACCACGGTGAAACGCTGGGAGCGCTGTCGGTAACCGATGTCGCGCTGTTTAAAGATGCCTACGGGCCCTTGGTAAAGCAGAATGCCACGGTATTGAACCCGGATAGCCGCCATGCCGCGCTCGGCGAAAGCGCCCACGATTATGCCCTGCGCTGCGCTGCGCAACTCGAAGTCCATTTGCAGCAACATCATCATCAACTTGCCGCCTTTATCATCGAGCCACTGGTGCAAGGGGCGGCGGGAATGGCCATGTACCACCCTGTGTATTTAACCCGTGCCTGCGATCTATGCGAACAATACGATGTGCATTTGATCGCTGACGAAATCGCGGTGGGAATGGGGCGCACAGGAACTATGTTTGCCTGCGAACAGGGGGAAATTACGCCAGACTTTCTGTGCTTGTCCAAAGGCATCACCGGGGGCTACTTGCCGCTATCGGTGGTCATGACTACGGACAAAATTTATCGGGCTTTTTATGCCGATGACACAGCGCGTGGTTTCCTGCACTCGCATTCTTATACCGGCAATCCGCTCGCTTGCCGTGCTGCGCTGGCCACACTGGATATTTTTGCCGATGACGATGTGATCAATGTCAACCGCAGCAAAGCGGCTTATTTGAATCACATTGCCGCGCCCTTGCGCGACCACCCCAAGGTAAAGCATTTCCGTAACAGGGGGATGATCTGGGCGTTTGAAGTGGAGAGCCCGCATGCCGATTTTGCCCAGCGCTGCTTTACACTGGCTATGCAACATGAAATTTTGCTGCGCCCGATGGGCAACACGGTGTATTTCATGCCGCCTTACGTGATCAGCGAGGATGACATGGACATGCTGATCGCACGCACACTGCTCGTAATTGAACGTCTCATCTAAATTGCATGATTACCCATCCTGTGAAACTGATCCATCCCGTTCTTCTTATTATTATATTTTTTCTTGGTTCGACCGCAGTTGCCGCAGACCTGCCCACCTCCGTACGCGAAGCACTGCGTGAGGCACATATTCCAGTCGGCAGCGTCGGCATCGTGGTGCGTGAAATAAATTCCTCCACACCGCTTATTCAGGTCAACGCACAACAGGCAATGAACCCGGCCTCGACCATGAAACTGCTCACTACGTACGCAGCACTTGAACTGCTCGGACCCGCGTATACCTGGCGAACCGAAGCCTATGTGGACGGAAAACTTGAAAATGGCGTACTGAACGGCAACCTGATTATCAGAGGCTACGGCAACCCCAAGATAAACTCCGAGCACCTGTGGCTATGGCTGCATGAGTTGCGCAACCGCGGCCTGCGCGAGATCAACGGTGACCTGATACTGGATCACAGCGCATTTGCACCACAGGAGACCGACCCCGCGGCCTTTGACAACGACCCCTTACGAGCTTACAACGTCGGCCCCGATGCATTGCTGCTCAATTTCAATGCAATCCGCCTGCGTTTTATACCCGCTGACGGCAAAGTAAATGTATTCAGTGAACCCGCCCTCGATGGCATCATGCTGGACAATCACCTGACCCTGAAAAGCCAGCGCAATTGCCGCGACTGGGATGACAACATTCTCATACACATGACAGGCAATGTCATTCATTTGCAGGGGACCTACCCCACTCCGTGCGGGGAACACGACAAACCCGTCAGCCTGTTGCCGCATGCGCGGTATTTTGATGCGTTATTCCGCGCCGTATGGCATGAAGCTGGGGGCACACTACGGGGCAATACGCGCGATGGCATTACGCCGGATTCAGCCATGTTGTTCGCCACGCATTACTCGCAACCGCTCAGCGAAATCATCCGTGATATCAATAAATTCAGCAACAATGTAATGGCCAGGCAGGTATTTCTCAGTCTCAGCTTGAACCGCGAAGCACCCACAAAAAATATACCGCTGTCCGGCACTTCAACCGACGCCACCTTTGCGAATAGCAATCCACAACCCGCCAGCGTTGCATCAAGCGAGATTGCTCTGCGCAACTGGGTCAGCAAAAAGGGGTTCGATTTCCCCGAACTGGTAATAGAAAACGGCGCGGGTCTGTCGCGCAAAGAACGCATCAGCCCGCTCAATCTTTCCTTGTTACTGCAGGATATTCAGCTAAGCCCATTTTCAGCAGAAATTGAGGCCTCGTTACCGATAGTCGGGGTTGATGGCACCATGAAAAAACGCCATGATAACTGCGCCGTAACCACACACGCACACCTGAAGACAGGCTCACTGGAAGGAGTAAAGTCCATTGCAGGCTTTCTGCAGTCGCACAGCGGCAGGCAATGGATACTGGTGTTTATTATCAACCACCCCAATGCATCGGCTGGGCAACACGCACAGGACGAACTGATTGAATGGCTGGAACAATCATATTAATGGAGCTGTGCCCATAATAAAAAAGCCTGGATTATAATCATCCAGGCTTTTTTATTATGGGCATACTATTCAACAAGATTCCGTCTGATATCTCCCAACAGAGGTTATTGAAATGAAATGTCCAGCCACTCTTTAGAAGTAAAAGTTAACGCCCAGGTTAGCTGTGGAGGTGCCAAAATATGTAGATTTAGCACCTAAGTTATCAACTGACTGATACCCAAAGTTTACCTTACCCTCAACACTGAATTGCTTGGCCAGGAAATACTCTGCACCCGCTTCAACTGCTATAGTCATAGCAGACGAAGAGGGGTTGGAGCTGGTTGATTCATAACCCAAAAAGCCACCTACAAATGGCGCCAAGTCATCAACTTTCAGATACTTTCGCACACCACCCATCAGCGCAAATGTAGTTGTCGAATTACCGCTTGGGCCTCCAGAATTAAAACCAAAACCACCCAGCACGGCCACATCTTTCGCAACAAAATATCTACCGCTGATCAATGGGGTAGTTATATTGGCGTTAGTTGTTGAATTAGAGGTAACAACAGGAATATTAAGCCCCAAAGTTCCAGCGTTGAGGCTGTTTGCGGCCAATGCGCTTCCTGCAGCCAATGCCAATGCCAAGGTTGTACCTACCAATGCAATTTTCTTCATTTCAAGCTCCCGTAATTAAACTTAACCGCAAAACCAGCGCGAAATCGCGTGGCAGTTCAACTGCTCATCATTTGTTATCGCTTTAAAGCATAGACAGCAGAGAAGATTAAGTTTCCACGGATTAATGATTAGAGTCAATACCGATGTATCATTAATGCGACAAGGTGTGCCACGACCCAAGCGGGGAAAATGGACACAAATTTTTTCTGCTACAAACCCAGCTGCATCCAGATCTCATCCACTCGCCGCTTGACGGCTTCATCCATCACAATGGCCGTTCCCCATTCACGCTGGGTCTCGCCCGGCCATTTGTTGGTCGCGTCCAGCCCCATCTTGCTGCCCAGGCCCGATACCGGGCTGGCAAAATCCAGATAGTCGATCGGCGTATTGTCCACCAGCAGCGTATCGCGGCTGGGGTCCACGCGTGTGGTGATGGCCCAGATAACCTCCTGCCAGTTGCGAATATCGATATCGTCGTCCACCACGATGATGAATTTGGTGTACATGAACTGGCGCAGGAAAGACCAGATGCCGAACATCACGCGCTTGGCATGGCCCGGATACTGTTTCTTGATCGACACCACGGCCATGCGATAAGAGCAGCCTTCGGGGGGCAGGTAAAAATCGGCGATCTCCGGGAACTGTTTTTGCAGCAGCGGCACGAACACTTCATTCAGCGCCACACCCAGCATCGCCGGCTCGTCCGGCGGCTTGCCGGTATAGGTGGAGTGATAGATGGGATCGCGCCGCATGGTGATGCGCTCGATGGTAAACACCGGAAAGGAAGCCTGCTCGTTGTAGTAGCCGGTGTGATCGCCATACGGCCCCTCCAGCGCTTCTTCACCCTGATGGATCACGCCTTCCAGTACAATCTCTGCCGAGGCTGGCACTTGCAGATCGCTACCGATACATTTCACCAGTTCGGTTTTTGCGCCGCGCAATAGTCCGGCAAACTGATATTCGGATAACGAGTCCGGCACCGGTGTCACCGCCCCCAGGATGGTGGCGGGATCGGCACCGATCACCACCGCCAGCGGGAAAGGCTGGCCCGGATGCGCTTTACACCAGTCCTGATAATCCAGCGCGCCGCCACGATGTGCCAGCCAGCGCATGATGACCTTGTTGGGCGCGATGACCTGCTGGCGGTAAATGCCGAGATTCTGACGCGGCTTGTTTGGGCCGCGCGTCACTACCAGACCCCAGGTGATTAAAGGTGCCACATCCCCGGGCCAGCAGTGCTGGATAGGCAACTTTCCCAAATCAACCTCTGCCCCTTGCCATACGATTTCCTGACAGGGCGCACTCGACAGAATTTTGGGTGACATGTTGAGCACCTGCTTCAGCACTGGCCATTTTTCCCAGGCATCACGCAAGCCCTTGGGCGGCTCCGGTTCTTTCAGGAAAGCCAGCAGCTTGCCAACCTCGCGCAGTGCCTGTGTGCTTTCTTCCCCCATGCCCAGCGCCACCCGGCGCGGCGTGCCGAACAGATTGGCCAGCACGGGCATGCTGTGACCAGCAACATTCTCAAACAGCAATGCAGGGCCTTGAGCCCGCAATACGCGATCGCAGATTTCCGTCATTTCCAGATGTGTCGACACCGGCACCGAAATGCGCTTGAGTTCGCCGATTTTTTCCAGCTGTGAGATGAAGTCGCGCAGATCCTTATATTTCATTTTTTCCTCTCCCCTGCTCCTCTACCGCTTGCGGGAGAGGGTTATTCCGGATAAAAACTGGCCTCACCCTCAGGGCGAGTTTTAAAGCGTTTATGCAGCCAGAAATACTGCTCCGGCATTTCCAGTATGCGCTGTTCGATAAATTCATTCATGCGGCGCGTATCCGCGATGTCATCAGCCGTGGGGTAGTTTTCCCAAGCCGGATAAAAGGTCAGCACATAACCCGCAGCCCCCGGCAACATGCGCGTGATGCTGGGCACGACTTTCGCACCTGTGGTCTGCGCGAGACGCGGCACCGAAGTCATGGTCGCAGCAGGCACGCCGAAAAACGGAATGAAGGCGCCGTCCTTGACGCCCTGATCCTGATCCGGCGGATAAATAAAGGGCATGCCTTCGCGCATCCCCTTGAGGATAGGCCGCAAGCCCTGCTGGCGTGAATAGAGGCGCTGCTGGCGGAAACGTGCGCGCTTTTTCAGCAGCAATTCGGTCAGGTATGCGTTCTTCTGCCTGGCATACATGCACACCGTGTCAGTATGCTGCGCGATCCACTGCCCGCCGACATCCATGCCGACGAAATGCGGGGTAAGCAGAATGGAGGGCTTATCTTTAATGGCGTCGAAATGCTCGACACCTTCCACGCGAATCAGGCTGCTGATGCGCTCGGCGCTGCCCCACCACAGGATGGTGCGTTCAATCAGACCGCGACCGAACATTTTGAAGTGATCACGCACCAGCTTTGCGCGCTGTTCGTCGCTCATGGCGGGGAAGCATTTTTGCAGATTGATCGTCGCCACCAGACGGCGCTCCTTGCCTATGGCATGCAGCAGTACGCCCAGCCCTTCGCCTATCCACACGATTGCGCGGAAAGGTAAAAAATGCAACAGCCACAAGATAAAAACACCTAACCGCACTAACATTCCTGCTCCTTGGATTCATCCGCCGGCAGCGAGCCAGGCGGAGCTTTGTAACGGTTATAGCTCCACAAATATTGCGCAGGACAGGTACGAATAATTTTCTCCAGCGCCCTGTTTATTTGCCGTGGAATCGATTTATCTTTATTAAGCTCAAGCGGCGCAAAGTGAATGTCGTAGCCCTCGCCGTGCGGCCTGCGAACGACATAAGATAACAGCACGCGCGCACCGCTGGATTGCAACAGGCGCCCCGCCAGCGTCATGGTATAGGCGGGCCGGCCAAAATAATCGGCCCACTCGCCTTCGCCATGCGCGGGTACCTGGTCCGGCAGCAAGCCGATGGCCTCGCCGCGCTTCAGTGCCTTGATCAGCGTGCGCACCCCGCCAATATCGGCGCGTGCCAAAAACATTTGCCCGCGCTGCCGGCCACCGCGGATCACCTCATCCATCCATGCACGCTTCGGTGTGGAGTACATGCAGGTCATCGGCATTTCTGCCGCAACATACAAGCCGATAATTTCAAAACACCCCAGATGCGGCGTCAAAACGATCAGGCCCTTGCCGCTGTGGCGCGCTTCATCAAGGTATTCGCGCCCGTAACAATGCCGCACATTGGCCAGCACCTCCGCCACCGGACGTCGCCATACCCACGGCAACTCGGTAATGCTCTTGCCTGCTTCCGCCACGCTGGCACGCAGCACCTTGCGGAACTCGGACGGGTGACGACCCGCATTGTAATAACCCAGATTCTCGCGCATGCGCGCCGCATATTTGCCAGACAGCAGATAGGTAGCCCAGCCCAGTTGCGCACCCAGACGATGCAGCGCGCGCAACGGCAAGCGCGACAGTAAATCAAACAGCCAGACGACAAACTTTGAGCTCATAGGAGAAATACTAAGGATTTTGATATAATGCGCGACTTTTTCTAATTTATACAAGTGAGCCAAGCGACATGAGCGAGTACTTTTTTACCTCTGAATCCGTATCTGAAGGCCATCCGGACAAGGTTGCAGATCAAATTTCCGATGCCATCGTTGACGCTATTCTAGCGCAAGACCCCCATGCGCGGATAGCGGCGGAGACACTGGTTAACACCGGGCTCGTCGTTCTCGCTGGCGAAATCACCACCACCGCCAATGTCGACTACATCCACGTGGCGCGCGACACCATCAAACGCATCGGCTATGACAACACCGAGTTCGGCATCGATTACAAGGGCTGTGCCGTGCTGGTCGCCTACGACAAACAGAGCCCGGACATCGCGCAGGGCGTCAACCGGGCCTATGATGACAACATGAACCAGGGCGCGGGCGATCAGGGCCTGATGTTCGGTTATGCCTGCGACGAAACCGACACATTGATGCCCCTGCCGATTTACTTGGCCCACCGCATCGTCGAGCGCCAGTCGCAACTGCGCCGCGATGGCCGCCTCAACTGGCTGCGCCCGGATGCAAAATCACAGGTAACAATCAAGTATGTAGACGGCAAGGCGCACTCTATCGACACTGTGGTGCTGTCCACTCAGCATGCACCGGAAATGACGCTGGAAGCCATCCGCGAAGCGGCAATTGAAGAAATCATCAAGCCTGTACTGCCGAAAGAACTGATCAAGGGCAACATCAAATTCCTGGTGAATCCGACTGGACGTTTTGTGATCGGCGGCCCGCAAGGCGACTGCGGTCTGACTGGCCGCAAGATTATTGTCGACACCTACGGCGGTGCAGCCCCTCACGGCGGCGGCGCGTTCTCCGGCAAAGATCCGTCCAAGGTAGACCGTTCCGCAGCTTATGCCGGCCGTTATGTCGCCAAAAACATTGTTGCTGCCGGTCTGGCCACAAAATGCCTGATCCAGATTTCCTATGCGATCGGCGTGGCCGAGCCTACCAGCGTGTGGGTGACCACTTACGGCACCGGCAAGATTTCGGATGACAAGATTTCCGAACTGGTGCGCAAGCATTTCGACCTGCGCCCAAAAGGCATCGTCAACATGCTGAACCTGCTGCGCCCAATTTACCTGAACACGGCAGCCTATGGCCACTTTGGTCGCGAAGAGCCCGGATTCACCTGGGAAGCAACGGACAAGGCCGCAGCACTGCGCGCTGATGCGGGTTTAAAGTAAACAAATTCCGCCTCCCGAGGGGCGCTGCAGCGGCTAACAATTCAGTTGGCTTGTCAGGCTCGGGAAGACGGCGTCATCGTAGCAACCGCGCCCATTCATATAGGGTGTTTTTATAAATTCAAAATTCTAAGCGAGACAAGGCGCGAACACAATTTACGAGCGCAGCATATATTCAATATGTAAGCGACTAAATTTTAGCTACGGCTAACCTAAAGGTTACCCTTCACTGAAACTTAGTTTTGTGAGCAACGCCGTATCGCGACGAAGTTTGGATTTATAGAAATACCCGTTAACTTGAATGGAGTATTTAATGAGTAAATTTACCGATTACAAAATCGCCGACATCAACCAGGCCGCGTTTGGCCGCAAGGAAATCGCCATTGCCGAAACAGAAATGCCCGGCCTGATGGCAATCCGCGAAGAATACGCAGCTGCGCAGCCATTGAAGGGCGCACGAATTGCCGGTTCGCTGCACATGACCATCCAGACTGCGGTGCTGATTGAAACGCTGGCAGCACTGGGCGCTGAAGTGCGCTGGGCGTCGTGCAACATCTATTCCACCCAGGATCACGCTGCCGCCGCCATCGCTGCCGGCAACATTCCGGTGTTCGCCTACAAGGGCGAGAATCTGGAAGAATACTGGGACTACACCCACCGTATCTTTGAATGGGCCAACGACCAGCACGCCAACATGATTCTGGACGACGGCGGCGATGCAACCCTGTTGCTGCATCTGGGCGCGCGCGCTGAAAAAGATATTTCACTGGTAAGCAAACCAGGTTCGGAAGAAGAAACCTTCCTCTACGCTGCCATCAAGGCACGCATCGCCAGCCACCCGGGCTGGTACTCAGCGCGTCTGGCTGCTGTGAAAGGCGTGACTGAAGAAACCACGACAGGCGTACACCGTCTGTACCAGATGCACGCACGCGGCGAATTGAAATTCCCCGGCATCAACGTCAACGACTCCGTCACCAAGTCCAAGTTCGACAATCTGTACGGCTGCCGCGAATCTCTTGTAGATGCGGTGAAGCGCGCCACCGACGTGATGATCGCTGGCAAGGTTGCAATCATCGCCGGCTACGGCGACGTGGGCAAGGGCTCGGCACAGGCCATGCGCGCACTGTCGGCACAGGTCTGGGTTACTGAAATCGACCCTATCTGTGCGCTGCAGGCAGCGATGGAAGGCTACCGCGTGGTAACCATGGATTACGCCGCCGAACACGGTGACATTTTCGTGACCTGCACCGGTAACTACCACGTGATCACGCATGAGCACATGAAGAAGATGAAGAACCAGGCTATCGTGTGCAACATCGGCCATTTCGACAATGAAATCGACGTTGCGTCGCTGAAAAAATACACCTGGGACAACATCAAGCCGCAGGTTGATCACATCATCTTCCCGGATGGCAAACGTATCATCCTGCTGGCCGAAGGTCGTCTGGTGAACCTGGGTTGCGGTACCGGTCACCCGTCCTATGTGATGAGTTCTTCCTTTGCCAACCAGACCATCGCGCAGATCGAGCTGTGGACTGAAGCCAAGAAGGGCAGCAACAAGTATCCTGTTGGCGTGTACACCTTGCCCAAGCATCTGGACGAGAAGGTAGCCGTGCTGCAACTGAAGAAACTTAATGCACAACTCAGCACACTAACCGACGAGCAAGCTGCTTACATCAACGTACCAAAAGAAGGCCCGTATAAGGCTGATCACTACCGCTATTAAATCGTAGGTCGGGCTTTAGCCCGACATGTCGGGTTGCTTACCCGACCTACAATGTTAGCAGCGCGGACCATGTTCAGGGGCGGATTGATTCCGCCCCTTCTGTCTTGGTACGCACATTTTTTCGGATACTGTATATGCAACTCTTACTGATCTGGTTTCTCAACGCATTGGCACTGCTGACAGTGGCCTATGTGCTGCCCGGCATTACCGTGGACGGGTTCACCGCCGCCCTGGTAGCCGCGCTGATACTCGGCTTGATTAATACCCTGCTGCGGCCGCTGCTGATTCTGCTCACCCTGCCGGTGACCGTGGTCACGCTGGGCCTGTTCATCCTCGTCATCAACGGCCTGCTATTCTGGTTTGCCGGGTCGGTGCTGAAGGGTTTTGAAGTCAGCGGCTTCTGGGTCGGGGTATTGGGCGCGTTGCTGTACAGTATTTTTTCTTCCGTGCTGGCGATGATCTTCTTTGAACGGAAATCAAAGCACAACCATCGGCAGCACCCATAGCGGAGATGTAATCACACTATGTCAAAAAATCTATCCATCAGCTTTGAATTCTTCCCGCCACAGACTGCGGAAGGTGTTGAAAAACTCAATGCAACAAGAAAGCAATTAGCGCCGCTCAAGCCGGAATTTTTTTCGGTCACCTTTGGCGCCGGCGGCTCCACCCGTGACCGCACGCTGGAAACCGTGCAGCAGATACAGGCCGACGGCTACAGCGCAGCACCGCACCTGTCCTGTGTGGGCTCCACCAGCGACAACATCCGCGCCATACTGCAAACCTACAAGACGCTAGGCATCAAGCGCATTGTCGCACTGCGCGGCGACCTTCCTTCGGGCATGGCCACCACCGGCGAGTTCCAGTATGCGAATGAACTGGTGTCATTTATCCGCGCCGAAACCGGCGACCACTTTCACATCGAAGTGGCGGCCTATCCGGAATTTCACCCGCAGGCCAAATCACCGCGCGACGACCTGCTGAACTTTCAACGCAAGGTCAATGCCGGAGCGGATTCTGCAATCACCCAGTATTTCTACAATGCCGACAGCTACTTCTACTTTGTAGAGCAGTGCCACAAGCTGGGCATCGCCATCCCCATCGTGCCAGGCATAATGCCGATCGGTAAATTTTCGCAACTGGCACGCTTCTCCGATGCCTGCGGTGCCGAGATTCCGCGCTGGGTGCGCAAGACGCTGGAGAGCTACGGCGACGACAGCGCCTCCATCCAGGCTTTCGGCATGGATGTGGTGACACAGATGGGCGAGCGCCTGCTTGCGGGCGGCGCACCCGGCCTGCACTTTTACACGCTGAATCAGGCCGCACCCAGCCTGGAAATATGGAAACGCTTGGGACTATAGAAATATCGTTATAAATTGAACATGTAGGAGCCGATAGCATCGTAGGGTGGGTAAAGGCCGAAGGCTGTGCCCACCAATCCCCGTGGGCAGATGAAGCTTGCCCACCCTACGTCTGCACCTGGCATGGGATCGTTTAGGTCTTTAAGTTATACAACAAAATATTCAATATAATCAAATATATACACAAACAATGCGCACACCCGAACTGTTACTCCCCGCCGGCACCCTCGACAAAATGCGCACCGCCTACGCCTTCGGCGCGGACGCGGTGTATGCCGGGCAGCCGCGCTACAGTCTGCGTGCGCGCAACAACGAATTCAAGCTGGAAGAGTTGCAGACCGGCATCAGGGAAGCGCATGAGCTGGGCAAGAAACTGTTTGTCGCCAGCAACCTGATGCCGCATAACGCCAAGGTCAAGACCTACATGGCTGACATGGAGCCGGTGATTGCGATGAAACCGGATGCGCTGATCATGGCCGACCCGGGGCTGATCATGATGGTGCGCGAGCGCTGGCCGGAAGTGCCGATTCATCTGTCGGTGCAGGCCAACACGGTGAATTATGCGGCAGTAAAATTCTGGAAATCGCTGGGGCTGGAGCGCGTCATTTTGTCGCGTGAACTGTCTATGGATGAGATCGAAGAAATCCGTCAACAATGCCCGGACATGGAACTGGAAGTGTTCGTGCACGGCGCACTGTGCATCGCCTACTCCGGCCGCTGCCTGCTCTCCGGCTACTTCAACCACCGCGACGCCAACCAGGGCACCTGCACCAATTCCTGCCGCTGGGACTACAAGGTGGCGAATGCGCAGGAAGACGGTGCCGGCGACATCCAGAAGATTGAGTTTGATTTTGACAAGGCACTGAGTGAAAGCGCGCTGTCCGATTGCGGCTCGATCCCGCGCCACCCGCTGGCAGATGAGCCCTACCTGATCTCGCGCGGCGACCATCCCGACGAACTGATGCCGGTGCTGGAAGACGAACACGGCACCTACATCATGAACTCCAAGGATCTGCGCGCGGTGGAGCATGTCGAGCGCCTGGCCAAGATCGGCATCGACTCGCTCAAGGTGGAAGGCCGCACCAAGTCGATCTATTACGTGGCGCGCACCGCGCAGGTGTATCGCCAGGCGATCGACGATGCCGTGGCCGGACGCCCCTTCAACTACGGCCTGCTGGGCGCACTGGATGCACTGGCCAGCCGCGGCTACACCGACGGCTTCTACGAGCGCCACCACACCCACGAACACCAGAACTACATGCGCGGCCATTCGGAGAGCACGCGCCAGCAATACGTGGGCGACATCGTCAGCTGCAACAACGGCATGGCGCAAATCGACGTGAAGAACCGTTTCAGTGTCGGCGACAAACTGGAAGTCATCCACCCCGCCGGCAACCAGATTGTTGACGTGACCGCGATGCTGAGCCTGGATGGCGCGGCACTTAGCGTTGCACCGGGCAGCGGCCATCGGGTGCAGATACCGCTAGCGGGCAATGTAGCAAAGGGCATGATCGCCCGTTTTATATGATCTAAGGAAACGCTGAACAAGTCCGTTCGCCCTGAGCCCTTCGACCCGTTCGCCCTGAGCTTGTCGAAGGGAGGAACGGCGCTCAGGACAGGCCTGTCGAAGGGTTGCACGGCGCACATAGCCTTACTTGCAGAAGATTGGTTAAATTCGAATCTAACAAATTATGAGCTTCTGGGTTTACATTCTGCGTTGTGCCGACAACTCTTACTATACAGGGCATACCGATAATCTCGAAAATCGCATTGGTGAACATCAGACAGGGCTATGCGGCGGCTACACCTCAACACGATTACCAATTGAAGTAGTATTTACTCAAGAGTTTCCTAGCCGAATCGAGGCACTTGCTGCTGAACAACAAATCAAGGGTTGGAGTCGCAAGAAAAAGGAAGCCATGATGATTGGTGACTGGGCAGAAGTATCTCGCTTGGCAAGATGCACTGAGAAGAATAGCTAACCTTCATCCCTCAAAAAATCCATCCTGAGCGCCGTTCCTCCCTTCGACAAGCTCAGGGCGAACGGGTTTATACTTACCATGAAAATTCACAATAACTGACAACCCATATTTGCATCCAAAAATCATGATCCTCGACACCCTCAACAACCTCGAACGCTACGCAGCCCTGCATCCCCTATTCCCAAGAGTGATAGCGTTCATCCGCAGCACGAACCTGAGCGCGCTGACCGCGGGCATTCATCCCATCATCGACAAGCAATTATTTGTGATCGTGGAAGAGGCACAAGGCCGCAGCCGTGATGTTGCTAAACTGGAATGCCATCGTCGTTACATCGACATTCAGCTGGTGCTTGAAGGAATAGACGAGATGGGCTGGAAGCCCCTGGTGGATTGCAAGCAGCCGGTGAGTGACTACAACGAAGAGCGTGACATTCGTTTTTTCAATGACGAAACGGATACCTGGATAAGCACACCGGCAGATTCCTTCTGCATCTTCTTTCCAGATGACGCCCATGCACCGCTGGTCAGCACGGGTATGATACGCAAGCTTATTTTCAAGATTGCAGTTGATGCCGTTTTGTAGGGTGTGTCCCACGCGCCATGGTGCGCATGGCACACCCTGCAATATTTCACTTTTGTCTGCGTAATGGCACCGGGCTACTACTGTTTGACCGGCACAAAACTCACTTCGCCTTTCCAGTAAATTTTCTTGTCCTTGATATTGAAAGCAAGATAAATACTGGCCTTACTCTCGCTATCCCTGGGTCTGGGTGTCACACCGCGCCGCGCATAATCGATCCAGCTTTCTCCAACAAAAAACGTTTTGAATTTCGCTCCGCGAGCAATGGTAGAAGATGCTTGCGCCACCGGAGCGACATCCGGGAAATTGTCTAGGTCCGGGATATGTATCAGTCGCACTGCGTCACCGCCGGTATTGACATAGGCGCTGCTATTCCACAACAGACTGATCATGCCGGGCAGATCGCTGACGACCTGCACCTGATAGATGCCATCCGCCTGATAACTGACAATCACCGATACCTCAGGAATTGATTTCTGTTCTGTGACAACCGGGCTGTACTTTACACCGGCACAACCCGCCAGCAGCGTAACAAGGAAGAGACCCGCTAAGCCCCGATAGCGCCTGAACATATGCCTACCCGCTGCATGATGTTATTCATCGAATGCCACATCGCCCTCTTCCACCATGTCCCCCACCTTGATGCCCTTGAAATCGAACAGGTTGCTGTCCATCAGGTGCGAGGGTTTAATGTTCTGCATCGCGGTGAAAATGGTTTGTCTGCGGCCCGGATACTGCAGCTCCCATGCAGTGAGCATTTCCTTGATATTCTGGCGCTGCAGGTTTTCCTGCGAGCCGCACAGATTGCACGGGATGATGGGAAACTCCATGGTGCGCGCGAAGCTGGCGATGTCCTTTTCGGCGCAATATGCCAGCGGGCGGATCACCACATGGTCGCCCTTGTCGGTCACCAGCTTGGGCGGCATGGCCTTGAGCTTGCCGCCGAAGAACATGTTCAGGAACAGTGTTTCGATCATGTCGTCGCGATGGTGACCCAGTGCGATCTTGTTCGCGCCCAGCTCGCCGGCCACCTTGTAGATGATGCCGCGACGCAGGCGCGAGCACAAAGAACAGGTGGTTTTGCCTTCGGGAATTTTTTCCTTGACGATGGAATAGGTGTCCTGGGTTTCGATATGGTATTCCACGCCGATCGATTTGAAATAGTCCGGCAGGATATGGTCCGGAAATCCCGGCTGCTTCTGGTCCAGATTCATCGCGATCAGGCGGAAATTGATCGGCGCGCGTTTCTGCAGGGCGCGCAAAATTTCCAGCAGGGTATAAGAGTCCTTGCCGCCTGACATGCACACCATGATGACATCGCCCTCCTCGATCATATTGAAGTCGCCGATGGCCTTGCCGACATACTGCTCCAGCCTGCCGCGCAAGCGGTTGAAATTGGTGGAGCGTGGTTCGAAATGTATAGGTGAGGTTATGGCGTTCATATTTATTTAAATCAGGCTGTAAGACAGAGCGTGGGGAAACTGAGATCAACTGCGATGGAATATCAAGGCAATATGGGGGAATACAATGAGTTGCCTGCTATTTTACCATTACTCAATGCGTGCAGCAGAATAAGCTTCTGCGCGGGGCGCTCTAGAGATTGATGCTGCGCCCGCCATCCACTGCAATCACCTGGCCGGTGATGTAAGGCGCCTGGCTCAGCAAAAATTGCACGGTCTTGGCGATATCGTCCGGCTCGCCTTCGCGTTTAAGCAGGGTGTGCGCGACGATCTGCCGACGGCGCTCTTCATTGTCCCAGTCGCCCTGCTCAGGCCACACGATCACGCCGGGTGCAACGGCATTGACCCGCACCTGCGGCGCCAGCTCCTGCGCCAGCGCCTTGGTCAGCGCCACCAGACCGGCTTTCGCCACGCTGTACAGCAAGTGCCCCTGCATAGGCCGTTCGGCATGGATATCCACAATGTTGACGATTGCGCCATTGCGTAGCCGCAACTCGCTAGCTGCCGCCTGCGCCAGAAATAGCGGCGCTTTCAGGTTGGTGCCCAGCAAATCGTTCCAATGCGCCTCATCCACCTCTTCCAGCGTGGTCGCGTAAAAGCTCGACGCGTTGTTGACCAGCCCGTCCAGACGGCCAAAGTGTCTGATGGAGTCATGCACCAGCCGGGGCAAATCGTGCAGATTGAGCAGATCGGCCTGCACGCACAGCACAGATTCCGGGCGCAGTGCGTTGAGCTCGGCCTGCAATGCCAGTGCATCATGCGCGGAAGAACGGTAGTGCAGGGCGATGTTCGCACCCGCCGCGTGCAGCCGGCGGGAGATTGCCGCGCCTACGCGCTTGGCACCTCCGGTTACCAATACCACTTTGCCTTGCATCATTTTTTCCATTAATTAAAATTGCTTATCACCTGTGGTGCCCATGCATCAATTGCAGGGTGCGCCGTGCGCACCATGGTGCGTATGACGCACCCTACGACAATCAAAACTCCAGGCCAGCACATGCCACAAAGCTATCTTTTAAGATTAAACTTCACAGCTCGTAATTTAACACATCCCCATCATGTCCTCACTACCCTTGCCCAGTCCTGAAGCACAACTCCACAGCCAGCAACTGTGCAAGCTGATTCATCATGACATTGCACTGCAGGGCGGCTGGATTCCATTTTCGCGCTTTATGGAACTGGCGCTTTACGCACCGGGCCTGGGCTACTACAGCGCCGGGGCCAGCAAGTTTGGCGCCGCCGGCGACTTCATCACCGCGCCTGAACTGTCACCGCTGTTTGGCCGCATACTGGCGCGCCAGCTGGCCGACATCATGACATTGAGTACGCCGCATATACTCGAACTGGGCGCGGGCAGCGGCAAACTGGCACTGGACATTCTGAGCGAACTGGAACGCCTGGAGCAGCTGCCAGACTCGTATTCAATTCTGGAAGTGAGTGCCGACCTGCGCCAACGCCAGCAGTTGCTGCTGCACAAGCATCTGCCCCACCTCGCCGAGCGCGTGCAGTGGCTCGATGCCCTGCCCGCAACAATATCTGGCGCGGTCATCGGCAATGAGGTACTGGATGCGCTGCCCGTGCATCTGCTGCACTGGGCCGATTCCAGAATTCTGGAGCGCGGCGTAGCGAGCAAAGGCAGCAGTTTCATCTGGGGGGAAAGGCTGTCGGAAATTCCCGGATTGCTTGAACTGGCCAGGCAGATCAGCGTGCCGGACGATTACCTCAGTGAAATTTCGCTTTCCGCGCGCGGCCTGGTCAGCAGCCTGTGCGAGCGCATGCGCAAGGGTGGCATGCTGTTCATTGATTACGGCTTTGGCGCACGCGAGTATTACCATCCCCAGCGCAGCACTGGCACCCTGATGTGCCACTATCGGCACCAGGCCCACGATGACCCGTTCTTGCTGGTCGGCCTGCAGGACATCACCGCGCATGTGGACTTTACCGCCGTCGCCGAAAGCGCGATTGACCACGGCGCCAACCTGCTGGGCTACACCTCGCAGGCGCATTTCCTGATGAATGGCGGCATTACCGACCTGATCAGCGCCATCTCGCCCGACAACCTGCGCGCATACCTGCCGCTGTCCGCGCAGATACAAAAGCTCACCAGCCCGGCGGAAATGGGCGAACTGTTCAAGGTGATTGCGCTGGGCAAAGGCATCGATACGCCGTTGCGCAATTTTCTATCGGGTGACAAATCGAGGCTGTTATAAGGAAAAAATTGGGCGGCAGAACAGTTAAGCAGAACCGTGCTTCCTCGCCCACCATGTATGCATCAGGGAATTTTACAAATAAAAAACGGGCACCTTACGGTGCCCGTTTTAGCTTGCTTGCTAAATCGCAGCAGGGTTACCCCCGCATAGGATTAGAAAGAAGTGCTCAGACCAGCAGAAACGCCAGTTGTGATCTGATCAGTTGCGTCGCCAGTACCTACTACAGTAGTTTTATCAGCTTCCGCGTACAGTTGCGTTGCTTTGGACAGATTGTAAGTAACACCAGCCATCAATACGTTGCTGTCTGCATCAAAAGCATCAACTAAGCCTGAATTGGTTGTTTTCTTGTAGTAGGCAGCAGTTACAGCCGATTTTGCGGTCATGTTGTAGCTAGCGCCCAACCACATATTGGTGTCAGTCGCATCACTGTTGGCAGTATTCAAAGACTTGGTAGCTTTCTTGGCATAACCAATGCTTGCCTTGCCGTCGCCAAAGTTATAGCCTGCACCTGCAGTGATGTGTGTGATGCCATCATTCGGACTCATAACCCATGTAGGATTAGCAGGATTAGTTACCATGCTCACGCCTGCTTCTACCGCTGTGTAAGCAATACCTGCGTTGATCGCGCCACTTGCATAGGTTAGGCCCAATGCACGAGCTTTGCCCGGAGCTGTAGTTGAACCTACATCTTGGTTTCTGTCGCCGTTGTTCACATCATACTCAGCCATCACTGTTACGTCGCCGAATTTTCCAGCGTAAGTCATGTTGCCAGCACGGTCAGCCAGGTCAGATTTTTTGGCACCTGCGATTGCGAGGTACTTGTAGTCAAATGGATCGTAAGTCTTGATCACTTTGAATGAAGTGGTGTAGTTCCAGCCCATGTCGAAAGAACCCCAAGCGCCTGAAACACCGATTGTAGCCTGACGGTCAAACAGCAGACCAAATGGGTTGCCTGAGTTAGCAGTTCCTTGTGAGTTTTGCGATGCAGCACTGTTTGTGTTTGGGTTAGCACCAACACCACCAGGAGCCAGGCTAGTTTCCAGAACAACATTGGTCTTCAGGCCATCGCCCATATCCTCAACCATCTTCAGGCCAAAGCGAGCTGTGTTGTACTGACCCATTTGCATGGTGTCTGTTGTGCCAGCGCTAGCTGCATCATTTGTCTGGTGACGCACGCCACCGTCCATGGAGCCGTACATTGAAACGTCAGCCATAGCTGCAACTGGAGCTGCGCAAGCAGCGGCAATTGCCAGAGCGATAATATTCTTTTGCATTTGTAACTCTCCTTAGTTATTAAATGAGGCGATGAACACCTTCCCCCTACAAATTCCCGTGTGGAAATCTGGGGCGATTGTGCCCAAGCTTTAGGGACAGTTCAAGGGAAATGGTCAATTATTCGCAAATGTGTGTCATTTTTACAACAACACCCTGACACCCCTGTAAATAAAGGACTAGCGATGTACCTCGTTAACCGCCTCATTAAATTCATAATCTTGAAAATTATGATGCAAAAAAAACGGACACCCAAAAAGATGTCCGTATTCTTCGATTGCACACCCTCCAGCAGGAGGGCTGGTAATTTAGAAGGCGTGCTTCACGCCTGCTGCCATTGCGCTAACCTTGGAGCCATTGCCGGCGCCAGTGAATGCACCACCCGTAGAACCCGCATCAGCCAGAACGTAGTTGATCGCATCGCCGTTGGTCAACACGGTGTACAAAGCGTAGACAGATGTTGTTTTCGCCAGCTTATGGTCAAAACCTGCTGACAACTGTGTCGCGCCGGTATCTGCAATGTTGTTGATTTCACTCGCCTTGGTGTAGGAAAGCTTCACAGTGTTATTGCTGCTGAGGTCATACTTGGCAGCAACGTTCCATGCATTATGGTCATACTTGGCCAAGCCTGCTGCCAGCGAGTCGCTGGTTTTTTCGTAGATTGCGCTCAAATACAGGGCATCCAGTTTGTAGCCTACGCCGAGCTTCATTGCAGTTTCTTTCTGGCCATCGGAAGCAGCTGTCCCTGCCAATGTGCCTGAAGCCGCTGTTCCATAATTATGTACTTCATAGCCTAGATTGGCAGACAGGTCGCCAGCCTTGTACATGGCCGCCAGAGAGGTTGCGGAACCCTGGTTAACGGTTGTTGCTGAATTTTGCTCCGCACCCATCACATAGGCAGCGGCCAGTGTCACACCACCCATCTCAGGGCTGGTGTAGGCAACCACGTCGCCATCACGGCCGTCAAATGCGAGTTCGGCTGACTTGCCCTTAACGCCGCCCATCAGACTGCGGTTATCGGCCAGCATGTCGCCAAATGCGTCCAGGCTGCGTGTAGAAGCCTTGTATGGGGTGTCCATTTTGCCCAACTGAACTGTGCCAAGCGCTTTGTCGCTCAGACCAACAAAGGTGTTGCGTGTTGCGAACGTGGCTTTACCGCTTCCTGAACCGCCCGAGTTATCGCCGTCGATCTGCTGTTCGATTTGCCAGATTGCGGATACGCCATCGCCCAGATCCTGGGTACCTTTGAAGCCGAGTTTGGTGGTGTTGCTGGAAACTTTATTCATGACCGAACCCTTTGCACCCGCAGCGGAGTCGCCATTATTGATGGACTCAACAGACATGTTTACGGCGCCATATATGTTTACATTGGCTGTATCGGCAAATGCGGGGGCTGCGAAAGCGGCAGCGAGGGCCAGAACGATAATTTTCTTTTGCATGTTTACTCTTCCTCAATATATTTAAATAAAGTGAAGGATCTCGTAGTAGAACGAGTCGCTTCAAACAAATTTCCTGTATTGGAAACTCGGGAAGGATTCTGCACAACGAAAGTTACAGAAATATTAAGGAAACACTGATTAACTCCATTTTGTCGTTCCCGCGAAGGCGGGAACCCAGCCAAATAAAAGAGCTGGATCCCCGCCTTCGCGGGGATGACGACTTAATCAGCGCATTTTTTAAACAGCAAATAATTCTTGGAACCTAAGAATAAACTGATTCATTTTTACAACACACAAGAATTATCGCTACGAAAGTTATGAACACTCAGACTCCGTTCGGCCTGAGCCTGTCGAAGGCTATCAACCCGTTCATGTTTCGACAAGCTCAACACGAACGGGTTGATAGATAAGCATACAAGGCCACTTATTACAGACTGAACACTTTTGCCAGTTCCGCACCGCAATCCGCTGCGCGCATAAAGGCTTCGCCTACCAGAAAGGCATGCACATCATGTTTGAGCATCAACTTCACGTCTTCCTGTTTGAGAATGCCGCTTTCCGTGACGACGATGCGATCCTGCGGAATGCGGGGGAGCAAATCCAGTGTGTTTTTCAGGCTGACTTCAAAGGTGCGCAAGTTGCGGTTGTTGATACCGATTAAAGGCGTGGCCAATTGCAACGCAAGATCCAGCTCGGTGCCATCGTGCACCTCCACCAGCACGGCCATTTTCAAGCTGTGTGCCAGCGCTTCAAATTCCAGCATCTCGGCCAGACCCAATTCAGCAGCGATCAGCAGGATGGCATCCGCCCCCATCGCTCGCGCCTGATAAATCTGATAAGAATCAAGCATAAAGTCCTTGCGCAGCACCGGCAGATTACAGGCCGCCCGCGCCTGCTGCAGATAGGCCACGCTGCCCTGAAAGAACTGCTCATCGGTCAATACCGACAAACACGCCGCGCCATGCTTTGCATAGCTGGTGGCTATGTCGGCCGGACGAAAATCTGCCCGCAGCACGCCCTTGCTGGGGCTGGCTTTTTTAATCTCGGCGATAACTGCCGGCGAGCCTGCGGCAATCTTGTTGCGTATTGCGCCCACGAAATCACGCGAGGGGCTTGCCTGCTCCGCCTCGGCACGCACCAGCGGCAAAGGTTTAGCCAGCTTGGCAGCGGCGACTTCCCGTGCTTTTACCGCAAGGATTTTTTTCAGAATATCGGACATGCTCTTCTTTCGATTATTAAACTGCCGTTAAATTCATGAGAAACATTTTCGACCACCGTCATTCCCGCGCAGGCGGGAATCTAGCGAATATAAGGTCTTCTCGCGAAGCGAGGCATAATGCATATTTGACCGCTGCGCGGTGCCTGCTGAACAACTGGATTCCCGCCTGCGCGGGAATGACGAAGTTTTACCATTAAGTGCATTTTCAAATTTTACCATTACCTCAATTGTTCCCGCACTGCGCCGAATCCAGTAAAATGCTGAACATGCAACCTGCCGTCTACATTCTTGCCAGTCAACGCAATGGCACATTGTATACTGGCGTAACCAGCGCCTTGGTGAAGCGAGTATGGGAACATCAAAATGATTTTATTGAAAGCTTTACTAAACGTTATGGGGTGCATTGCCTGGTTTACTTCGAACTACACGCCGATATGAAGAGTGCAATTACCCGGGAAAAGCAAATCAAAAAATGGAATCGTGCATGGAAAATCAGCTTGATTGAAATAAGCAACCCTGATTGGCGCGATTTATGGCCTGAAATTTTATAACGCCACGCCCTCATACCAACTAGATTTAAGTATCCGTGAATTAAGAAAACACTGATCAAGGCTATTTTGTCGTTCCCGCGAAGGCGGGAACCCAGTAAAATCAAAGAGCTGGATCCCCGCCTTCGTGGGGATGACAACTTAATCAGCGTATGCTTAATCGTATCACTGAAGTTTGTACCAATAAATGGAACACCTATGGAAGACATCAAGACTTACATGCAACAAGTCGGCCACCAGGCACGCGTCGCTTCGCGCCTGATGGCTCAGGCCGATACCAACGCCAAGAACCGCGCGCTGGAAGCGATTGCACAGGCTTTAATCAATAGCAGCGCTGCGCTGCTCGCAGCCAATGCCAAGGATGTCAGCACTGCCCGTAGCGGCGGCCTGGACGCCGCATCGCTGGACCGCCTGACCCTCGCTGACAAGACCATACTCGGCATGGCGGAAGGCTTGCGCCAGATTGCGCAACTGCCCGACCTGATCGGCGAGATCACCGACATGAAATTCCGTCCCTCCGGCATCCAGGTGGGAAAGATGCGCGTGCCCCTGGGCGTGATCGGCATCATTTACGAGTCGCGCCCCAATGTAACTGCAGACGCGGCAGGCCTTTGCATCAAATCCGGCAACGCCGCCATTTTGCGCGGCGGTTCCGAATCGATACACTCCAACCAGGCCATCGCGGCCTGCGTACACGCCGGGCTCAAAGCTGCCGGCCTGCCCGAGACGGCAGTGCAGGTGATCAGCACCACTGACCGCGACGCGGTGGGTGAGCTGATCACGATGAAGGAATACGTGGATGTGATCGTGCCGCGCGGGGGCAAGAGCCTGATTGCGCGCATATCGGCGGATGCCAAGGTGCCGGTGATCAAGCATCTGGACGGCATCTGCCATGTCTATATCGACGATGATGCCGATCTGGACAAGGCCATCCGCATCGCCGACAACGCCAAGACCCACCGCTACGGCGTGTGCAACGCGATGGAAACCCTGCTGGTGGCGCAGAGCGTGGCGGCAGAAGTGTTGCCAAAGCTGGGCAAAATCTACACCGACAAGGGCGTGGAGCTGCGCGGCGACGAGGCGGCACGCAAGCTGGTGAGCCAGATGAAGGCGGCGACCGAAGAAGACTGGCACACCGAATACCTCGCGCCGATCTTGAGCGTGCGCGTGGTGGCCGGACTGGACGAAGCGATCGAGCACATCAACACCTACAGCTCGCAGCACACTGACAGCATCGTGACCGAGAACTATACCAAGGCGATGCATTTCCTGCGCGTGGTGGATTCCAGCTCGGTGATGGTAAATGCCTCGACACGCTTTGCCGACGGCTTTGAGTATGGCCTGGGCGCGGAGATCGGCATTTCCACCGACAAGATCCATGCGCGCGGCCCGGTGGGGCTGGAAGGCCTGACCTCGCAGAAATACATTGTGCTCGGCAACGGCCAGATACGAAGCTAAACAGATACGAAGCTAAACGCGTCATTCCCGCACAGGCGGGAATCCAGTCATTAACAATATCCTCGCAAAGCGAGGACAACAGCAAATGCATCTTAAATAAAAATCGCTGGATTCCCGCCTGCGCGGGAATGACGGCAAAAAACTGGAGAATTAATAAACATGAGCAAAACCATCGCAGTCAACGTACCCGACATCGGCAACTTCAAAGATATTCCTGTCATCGAAATCCTGGTTAAGGTTGGCGACAGCGTCACCGCCGAGCAATCGCTGATCACGCTGGAAACCGACAAGGCGACGATGGATGTGCCCGCACCCGTTGCCGGTGTGGTGAAGGAGCTCAAGGTTAAAGTGGGCGATACGGTCAGCGAAGGCAGCGTGATTTTGATGCTGGAAAGCAAAAATGAGGTGCAAGGTACAAGGGCTGAGGCACAAGTAACAGCAGCGACTACCGCCGCCGCTTCAACCCCTGCACCTGCCGCAGCCGTTTCTGCACCTGTTGCCGCGCCACGTACCAATGAGAAAGGCGACATCCACGCCGAAGTGGTGGTGCTGGGCGCGGGCCCCGGCGGTTACACCGCCGCTTTCCGCGCAGCCGACCTGGGCAAGCAGGTGGTGCTGATCGAGAAGCACGCCTCGCTTGGCGGCGTCTGCCTGAACGTGGGCTGCATTCCGTCCAAGGCGCTGCTGCATGTAGCCAAGGTGATCACCGAAGCGGACGAAGTGTCGCATCACGGCGTCACCTTCAGCAAACCGAAGATCGACATCGACAAAATCCGCGGCTGGAAGGAAAGCGTGATCGGCAAGCTCACCGGCGGCCTCGCCGGACTGGCCAAGCAGCGCAAGGTGCAAGTGGTGCAGGGCGTGGCGAAGTTTGCCTCGGCCAACAGTCTGGTTGTTGAAACAAAAGACGGCAAAAAGACCATCACCTTCGACAACGCCATTATCGCCGCTGGATCAAGTGTTGCACGCATTCCCGGCTTCCCTTATGACGACCCGCGCATCATCGACTCCACCGGCGCGCTGGCGCTGGCCGACGTGCCCAAGCGCATGCTGATACTCGGCGGCGGCATCATCGGCCTGGAAATGGCCACCGTGTATGACGCGCTGGGCAGCAAAATTTCCGTGGTGGAACTGATGGATCAGCTGATCCCCGGAGCCGACTACGATCTGGTGAAACCGCTGCATAACCGCATCGCCAAACGCTACGAAGCCATCTATCTGAAAACCAAGGTCAGCAAGATCGAGGCCAAAAAAGAAGGCCTGCTGGTAACCTTTGAAGGTGAGCAAGCGCCCGCACCACAGCTTTACGACCGCGTGCTGATGGCGGTGGGCCGCCGCCCCAATGGCCGCGAGATCAATGCAGAAGCGGCGGGCGTGCTGGTCAACGAGCGCGGCTTTATCCCGGTGGACAAGCAGCAGCACACCAATGTGCCGCACATCTACGCCATCGGCGATATTGTCGGCGACCCGATGCTGGCGCACAAGGCGGTGCATGAAGGCAAGGTGGCCGCCGAAGTCATCGCCGGCCACAAGGCCAGCTTCGATGCGCTGACCATTCCCTCGGTCGCCTACACCGACCCGGAAATTTCCTGGATGGGCCTCACCGAAACCCAGGCCAAGGCACAGGGCATTCCCTACGAGAAGGCTTCCTTCCCGTGGGCAGCCAGCGGCCGCGCGCTGTCGGTCGCACGCGAGGAAGGCCACACCAAGGTGCTGTATGATCCGCAAACCATGCGCATTCTGGGCTCCGGCATCGTCGGCGTAAACGCGGGCGAGCTGCTGGCAGAAAGCGTGCTGGCGCTGGAAATGGGCGCCGACATGCAAGACCTGGCACTCACTATCCACCCTCACCCCACCCTGTCGGAGACGATCGGCTTTGCGGCAGAAATTGCCGAGGGCAGCATCACCGATATGTACATGCCGAAGAAGAAACACTAAGTAAGTAAACGCTGAACAATTCCGTTCGCCCTGAGCTTGTCGAAGGGCTAGCTCAATAACAATATTGATTGTTATGCGCCCTCCGCTTATGGTTCGACAAGCTCACCACGAACGGAGGACTTGTTCAGCGCTTCCATAATTCATTCATTACACCGTAGGAGCCCGATTCACCTCGAAGAGGTTCTTGCACCCTTTGGGTGTCGGGCGATTGGTCTTTACATTAATCGCCCGATAAATCGGGCTCCTACAACCCTGCTACAAGGTTACTGCGCATGACAGAGTTCTTCACCAGCGACCTCAGCCTGTGGGGACTGTTCATTTCCAGCCTGCTCGGCGCCACCTTATTACCCGGCGGCTCCGAGTTTGTCCTGCTGGGTGTACTCAAGCTGCACCCCGAATTATTCTGGCCGGCCATCCTGCTCGGCACGCTGGGCAACACCCTGGGCGGCATGATCACCTTCGGCATGGGCTGGCTGCTGCCTCAGACACAACAACTCAAACATGTGGAAAAGCTGCGGCGCTATGGCACACCCGCGCTGCTGCTGGCATGGGCACCTATCATCGGTGACGCGCTGTGCCTGACCGCAGGCTGGCTGCGGCTGAATCCCTGGCACGCTGCACTGTTCATGGCAATTGGCAAATTTTTGCGTTATATGGCCATCGGCATGGCTATGTAACGTAAAATAAGGCCGTACAATTCCACCTCAACTTATAGCAGCAATTTCGTAGTGCGTCCCACGCACCAATCTTGATGGTGCGTGGGACGCCTCTACGGTATAAACAACATCTCATAGATAGAACTGTTATGCGCACCTACCTCAATCTGATGCAGCATGTGCTGGATCACGGCACCAAAAAATCCGACCGCACCGGCACCGGCACCATGAGCGTATTCGGCTACCAAATGCGCTTCAATCTGGCCGAAGGATTTCCGCTGGTGACCACCAAGAAGTGCCACCTCAAATCCATCGTGCACGAACTGCTATGGTTTTTGCAGGGTGACACCAACATCAAGTATCTCAAGGAAAACGGTGTCAGCATCTGGGACGAATGGGCGGATGAAAACGGCAACCTGGGGCCGGTATACGGCAAGCAGTGGCGCTCGTGGTCTGCGCCCGATGGCCGCGTGATCGATCAAATTTCGGAAGTGATTGCGCAGATCAAGAGCAATCCCGATTCGCGCCGCCTGATTGTTTCCGCATGGAACGTGGGCGAGCTGGACAAGATGGCGCTGGCGCCGTGCCACGCTTTTTTCCAGTTCTACGTGGCAGACGGCAAGCTCTCCTGCCAGCTTTACCAGCGCAGCGCCGACATCTTCCTCGGCGTGCCTTTCAATATCGCCTCCTACGCGTTGCTCACCCTGATGATGGCGCAGGTTTGCGGCCTCCAGCCTGGCGACTTCGTGCACACGCTGGGCGATGCGCACCTTTACCTCAATCACCTGGAGCAAACCCGCCTGCAGTTGTCGCGCGAGCCGCGCGCGCTGCCCAGCATGCGCATCAATCCGGCGGTAAAAGACATTTTTTCCTTTAAATTCGAGGACTTTACGCTGCAGGACTACGACCCTCACCCTGCGATTAAAGCACCTGTCGCCGTCTAAGCAGAATGCTTCACAGCCAAAGGACCAGGAAGCCCTTCGGGGCAAATGCACTGCCTTTTCCGCCTTAATCTTTAAATACCACACTATGGACTATGTTATAAAGCTTGCATCAAGCGACGAATAATTCGACAAACCGGATAAAGGTGGCAAATCATGGACTGGATCAAGGGTAGCATCCGCAACAAACTGTTAATGATATCGGGCACGGGAACGACTCTCCTTCTTGCAGCTTCCCTGTTCGGCTTCTGGCTATCCTGGAGCAGCATCCACTCTTTCGATCACGAGGTCGAAAGCCGCAGAATCGATGAGCGGAGCATCCTGGAAATGCAGATCGCCTTCAAAGGCCAAGTGCAGGAATGGAAAAACGTATTGCTTCGCGGCAGCGACCCGGTTGCAATGGACAAATACTGGGGAAGCTTTGAAAAAGAAGAACGCAAAATCGATGATCTTGCGGCTGCTCTGGAAAAAAACTTAGAAAATCCCAAAGCCACGGAATTAATCCGCCAATTCCAGACTTCACATCGTGACCTGGGGGTGGCATACCGGAAAGGCCTGCAGGCTTTTAAAGACAGCCATTACGACCCCAGTGCCGGAGATCGCGCAGTAAAAGGCATCGATCGCGCCCCAACCGAACTGCTGTCCCAGGCGGCCAATGAGATCAGGGAAATTGCCGACCGCATCTCCAGAGAAGTCATCAGCAGCGGCTATCGGGGCATTTACGTCAGTTTGGTCTTGATGGGGTGTGCGGTGGCCGTCGCCTTCTTCGCCTTCCTGTGGCTGGTGAAGGGCAACATCGTCACACCGGCTAACCGGCTGGTAGTTGATCTGGCCCGGCTGGCCAAGGGTGATTTCACCACTCCCATTTCGCACACCACCGAAGATGAAATCGGCAATGTGGCAGCCAGTGCGGAATTGATCCGCAAAGATCTTGGGGCTGTGATTAAAAAACTGGACAGCTTGACCGCGGAAATCAGCAATACCGCCAGCAATCTCACTGCCACGGCGCGCCAGGTCGAAAATGCCTCCATCCAGCAAAGCGAATCAACCGCCTCCACCTCTGCGGCAGTCGAACAAATGGCCGTGAGTATCGCATCGGTTGCTGAAAATACCGATGCCGTAAAGCACATCGCCGAAGACAGCCTGTCGCGTTCCACAGAAGGCAACGTCAGCCTGTCCGCGCTGATCGGGGAGCTTGATGCTGTGGAATCTTCGGTAAAGGGAATCGCCACCTCGGTTGCACAGTTTGTGCATAGCACCGAAGCGATTTCCCAAATCACAAGCCATGTCAAAGACATTGCGGAACAAACCAACCTGCTGGCGCTCAATGCCGCAATTGAAGCCGCCAGGGCCGGCGAGCAAGGACGCGGCTTTGCCGTCGTGGCCGACGAGGTGCGCAAGCTGGCTGAAAAATCGGCGCAATCCGCCAGCCAGATCGATCAGATCACCGTCACGCTGAGTGAGCAATCCTTGTCTGTGGGCAAAACCGTGGAGCGTGGGCAGCAGTCTTTGCAGAGCAGCCAGGACATGCTTGAAAACGTAGCGATGGCGCTGGGTGAAGCCAGCCATTCCGTGAACCAGACAACCCGCGGCGTGGAGAATATCGCCCAGGCTGTGAACGAGCAAAAAGCGGCCAGCAATGACATTGCGCACAACGTGGAAAAAATCGCGCAGATGACCGAAGAAAACATGGCGGCAATCGAAAAGAATTCCATCGCTGCGGATCGGTTGCAGCAATTATCTTCCACCCTGAACGATATGGTGGGACGCTTCAAAGTCTAAAATGCAAACACGCCTTTCCATTATCGTGGCGATGGCGCGCAACCGCACCATCGGCATCAACAACACCCTGCCCTGGCGCTGCCCTGAAGACCTCAAGCACTTCAAGACGCTCACCATGGGGCATCACATGATCATGGGGCGCAAGACCTTCGACTCCATCGGCAAACCCTTGCCTGGACGGACGACCGTGGTGGTCACACGCAATCCTGAGCTGAAGATTGAGGGCTGTATCGTGACGCATTCGCTGGACGAAGCGATTGCGGCATGCGCCGGAGATGACGAAATATTTGTCGTCGGCGGCGCCGAGCTTTACGCACAGGCATTACCGCTGGCCGACAGGCTTTACCTGACGGAGGTGCAGCAAGATGTGGACGGCGATGCACACTTCCCCTTGCTTGACCTGAAGCAGTGGCAGGAAACCGCGCGTGAAGCACGGCAACAGGATACCCCCCAGCCACTGGCCTATCACTTTGTCACCTTGCAGCGGCGTTAGTCGACGCATTAATCCAGATGTTCATCTGCTTAAACGCCGTTGACACTGAGGAATCCGTGCTTAAAGCCTGCCGGGCATGGTTCGACACGCTCACCGCGAACGGCTTCATATCGTCATCCCCGCGAAGGCGGGGATCCAGCTCTTTGATTTAACTGGATTCCCGCCTTCGCGGGAACGACAACATGGACTTAATCGGCGTTTCCCCCTAATGAATAATCAGGGTTTAAGGAAGCTGTGACTGCGTTGCTGCCGGGCATGGTTCGACACGCTCACCGCGAGCGGCTTCATATCGTCATCCCCGCGAAGGCGGGGATCCAGCTCTTTGATTTAACTGGATTCCCGCCTTCGCGGGAACGACAACATGGACTTGGCTTGTCGAAGGATTTGTTCAGTGCTTGTTTAATCCCGGACACGGGCGCAGGCAGGCTCACGGGTGGCGAGTTCCTTCTAAAACAAAACCCCGCGCAATAAAAAAGCGGAAGCATGCTTCCGCTTTTTTATTTGCACAAGGTTTAATACGGCCGCAAAAAACGCTTACGACTGGCGCACGCAATCCACGTAATAAACTTTTTCGCCATTGATTTTCTCCGCTACCAGGCCGTGAATATCCGTCTCGAAGCCGGGAAACTTCTGGTTGAAGGAGCGCGCGAATTTCAGGTAATTCACAATAGTCTTGTTGAAGCATTCTCCCGGAATCAGCAGCGGAATACCCGGCGGGTAAGGCGTCAGCAGCACGCTGGTAATGCGCCCTTCCAGCTCATCGATAGGCACGCGATCAATTTCGCCGTGCGCCATTTTTGCGAATGCGTCGGACGGTTTCATCGCCGGCACCATGTCCGACAGATACATTTCAGTGGTCAGGCGCGCCACGTCGTTGGCCTTGTAGATGCCGTGGATCTGCTCGCACAAATCGCGCAGGCCGATCTTTTCATAACGCGGATTCTTGGCAATAAACTCGGGCAATATGCGCCACAAAGGCAGGTTCTGGTCGTAGTCGTCCTTGAACTGCTGCAGCTCGGTCACCATGGTGTTCCAGCGGCCCTTGGTAATGCCGATGGTGAACATGATGAAGAAGGAATACAGCCCGGTTTTTTCCACCACCACGCCATGTTCAGCAAGATATTTGGTGACTATGGAGGCAGGGATACCTGATTCTGCGATGTCGCCCTCTACTTCCAGCCCCGGTGTGATGATGGTGGCCTTGATCGGGTCCAGCATATTGAAGCCCGGTGCCAGGTCGCCGAAGCCGTGCCAGCGCTCATTGGAATGCAACATCCAGTCATCGCGCGATGCCATGCCCTCGTCCACCAGATATTCCGGCCCCCACACCTTGAACCACCACTCTGTTTCACCGAACTCCGCGTCCACCTTGCGCATTGCGCGGCGGAAATCGAGCGCCTCGGCGATGGACTCTTCCACCAGCGCTGTGCCGCCCGGCGGCTCCATCATCGCCGCTGCCACGTCGCATGAAGCGATGATGGCGTACTGCGGGCTGGTCGAGGTGTGCATCAGATAAGCTTCATTGAAACAGTCGCGATCCAGCTTGCGCTCTTCGCTGTCCTGCACCAGTATTTGCGAGGCCTGCGACAAGCCGGCCAGCAGCTTGTGCGTGGACTGGGTGGAGAAAATCATCGACTCCTTGGTGCGCGCGCGGTTCGGTCCTATCGCATGCATATCCTTGTAGAACTCATGGAAAGTCGCATGCGGCAGCCATGCCTCGTCGAAATGCAGTGTGTCGATTTTACCGTCCAGCATTTCCTTGATGGTCTCGACGTTATACAGCACGCCATCGTAAGTACTTTGCGTGATGGTGAGAATGCGCGGCTTCTGTTTCTTGTTCTTGATAAACGGATTCGCGTCGATCTTGCGCTGGATGGTTTCCATCTTGAATTCGTCGAGCGCAATCGGGCCGATAATGCCGTAGTGGTTGCGCGATGGCGTCATGAACACCGGCACCGCACCGGTCATGATGATCGCGTGCAGGATGGATTTGTGGCAGTTGCGGTCCACCACCACGATGTCATCCGGCGCCACGGTGGAGTGCCACACGATCTTGTTGGAGGTGGAGGTACCGTTGGTGACAAAATACAGATGATCCGAACTGAAGATGCGCGCCGCATTGAGCTCGGATGCCGCCACCGGTCCGGTGTGATCGAGCAGCTGGCCGAGTTCGTCCACCGCATTGCACACGTCGGCGCGCAGCATGTTTTCGCCAAAGAACTGGTGGAACATGCGCCCAACCGGCGACTTCAGGAAGGCCACGCCGCCGGAGTGGCCGGGGCAGTGCCAGGAATAGGAGCCGTCCTGCGCATAGCCCACCAGCGCGCGGAAAAACGGCGGCGCCAGCGAATCGAGGTAGGATTTGGCCTCGCGGATAATGTGGCGCGCCACGAACTCAGGCGTATCTTCATGCATGTGAATAAAGCCATGCAGCTCGCGCAGAATATCGTTGGGAATGTGGCGCGAGGTGCGCGTTTCGCCATACAGATAAATCGGGATTTCCGCATTCTTGTGGCGTATCTCTGCAACAAAAGCGCGCAGGGTCTTCAGCGCGATTTCAGTGTCCGCCTCGCTGCCAGAGCCGAATTCCTCATCATCAATCGACAACAAAAAGGCTGACGCGCGGCTTTGCTGCTGCGCGAACGAAGACAGATCACCATAACTGGTCACACCGAGCACTTCGATCCCTTCTTTCTGGATGGCATCAGCCAGCGCGCGTATGCCCAGGCCGCTGGCATTTTCTGCGCGAAAGTCTTCGTCGATAATGATGATGGGAAAATTAAACTTCATTACTACTCCCTAATTGAAACTAATTGAAAAAACAGCAAAAACCGAAACAAACATACGAAACGCCAAAACCCTCAAATTTCAGTGCAGGTTCATATTGACCGCAGGGCGATGCTATGCCGAAATTAATTATTAAGGAAGCACTGAACAAGTCCTTCGACAAGCTCAGGACGAACGGTAGAGATATGGTCCCGTTCGTGGTAACGAGATGCTCCCCCTCGTGGTAACGATATGATCCCGCTCGTGGTAACTATATGCTCCTGTTCGTGGTAACTATATGATCCTGTTCGTGGTAACTATATGATCCTGTTCGCGGTAACAATATGATCCCGTTCGTGGTGAGCTTGTCGAACCATGATCGGCACCTACGCAATCAGCGTTTCCTTAAACTTCATTCAGCGCCCCACAATAGGGAAAAGCTGCCTTACGGCATAAAGATTGCGAATTGTCGCAGATTTAGGGGTGCATGTGCAGATTGTTAATGCGCTGCAAGGAGCCGCCCAGTAGCGGTGGGAATTCAAGCAGGGGTATTTCAACCCGGCTCAGGGTGCGGAATTTCCGGGCTGCCGCTCCTCCAGCGAATAGACAACATCGCCCGTGCTTTTGCCCGTCACGCTGGCACTACCAAATTCACTGGTCAAACGAATTTGAAACGGCACTGCAAATGAATTGGCGCTCAGCAACACAAACTCACCCTGCTTGAGCGGCTGCTCTTCAACGCTGACCTCGCCGACATTTACCCCCTCCGGCAGCGTACGCGGGCGAAACGAGGAGTCATCAACGATACGCACCCAGTCGCCATAGCTATTCTTGCTAAAAAAACGATAACTATTTTGTTCGCCCGACCACGCCAGGGAGCGCCCGCTGGCACGCGCCTCCAGACCGGCATTCTCCAGCAGCAGCGCCAGCCTTGCCGCCTCTTCACGCAGGGGTGCATTGCGGTCCGGCATCAACTGCACCATCACCAGGCCCATCGCCACCCCCATCACCACCAGCACCACCAGCAGCTCGATCAGCGTAAAGCCGCGCTGACATGAGGGGAGCGTAACAACCGTTCCACCCGGTGCACCTGCCGTAGGGTGCGCCGTGCGCACCATGGTGCCTGGAACGCACCCTACAAAATTATTGCCTTGAACTAGAATGGAGTTCGACATTCAATTACTTGGCTCTACAGCTCCCACGACCCGATATCGGCATCGTTCCCTTCGCCGCCGGGCGCACCGTCCGCACCCAGGCTCATCACATCAAACTCACCATGCAGGCCGGGCTGCAAATACTGATACGGATGCTTCCACGGATCATTCGGCAAACGCTCCAGATAACCGTTGCTTTTCCAGTTCGTCGCCTCGGGCGGAATTGCAGGCTTCTTCACCAGTGCCTGCAAACCCTGCTCGGTGGTGGGGTAGCGCATATTGTCCAGGCGGTACAGCTTCAGCGCCTGCGAGATGGATGCAATATCCTGCTTCGCCGCGACAATGCGCGCCTCATCCGGCCGCCCCATTATCCTCGGCACGATAAAGGCGCCGAGGATGCCGATGATTACGATCACGATCATGATTTCGATCAGCGTAAAACCGCGTGAAAATTTTGCAGGTGCTTTAAAAACTGTTGTCATATTGAAAACTCTCTGAATTTACATAATGAAATTTGAATGATAAGGATCTGCCGTTCCATTAATATTTTCCCCGGCTTGCTGTCCTGCAATACGCCAACCCAAATAATTCATTAGCCGCGTCATTCCCGCGCAGGCGGGAATCCAGCAAGATAATCTCATCTGCGAAGCGGTCAACACCTCAATATTGATGCGCTGCGCGACTACTCTTTAATCAACTGGATTCCCGCCTGCGCGGGAATGACATGTTTTTGATCTGATGGAGTTTCTGAATTCAAACTTCACTTGGCCGGATCAATAGCTTCAAGTTTCATTATAACGTACAGCGCAGCGCAACAAGGCAAACGATACATTTTGCTGCAGAAGCGCCCTCTACTGGAGACAAACATCGCAAATGCGCCCCCCTGGTAATACACCTGACACCAGACGCATTAATCATAAAATTATGAATATAATCATTACGTTGCATAACGAGCCTACCTCGCTTTTTTTCGCGCCAGGACTTGACATACCGTTCAGGGAGAATTTCTTTGACTTTGGAAAATATTCCTAGTAACTTTGAACCACAAATAGGGATTTTACCTATTGCTCGCCATGAAGCTTTATGCCAGCAGAAACAAACATAAGGCCGACTCCCGGGCTGTCGCAATTATGCACTTATTCTTTACATACCAATAACATACAGGGAATATCATCATGAAAATCAAACATACACTCTTAACAATTGTGAAACTGGGCATAGGCTTAACCGCCTTCACCTTGCTGATCGCGGGTTGCAGTGGCGGCGGATCATCGTCCAGCAGCGCTGGCGGTGGCACGGTAACAGGAGTAGCCACCCCCTCCAAAGTCTCCGTCGTTAATACCAACTAATTACAACACGCCAAGGAGCGTATCATGAAAAATTCTATTGCTTCCTGCTCAGGCTGGCGATTGCCACCCTGCCAGCCTTTCCAGCTTATGTTATGGCTGCGCCAGCAGCTGGCTCAGCCTACATCAACGACTCGACCAATATCTACGTGCAAGACCAGACAAGCCAGGCAATGGCACAACTCAACAACATCCTCTGCAGCATGGGTGCAATGGATCCAGCAGAAATGGTGAATTCAGGTAATTACATCGCGTTGATCGATAGTAAAGTTTGCAGCCCCAATGATGGCGGTGGAAGAGGAGGTAGCAGCAATTCCGGCTCAAACTATGAGCCAGCAGTGGTGAATTCAGCGCGCACCGATTCCACCTCCCCTATGAACGTCAAGGTTTGGATTGATCAACCCCAGCAAAGCAGCAACATCAAAGCCTATCTCTCTGCTACTCAAGCACCAGCTACAGGGGATCCATATGGACGCTTCCGTATGGATTACGTTGAAAGTGGCACATCTCGTAGTGGCAAGGGTTTCATCAGTTCCACGGCTAACGGATTGGCCTTTTACCAAGACGGCAGCGGGAGTGGCGGCGGCGGAACCTACGCAGAAACTTTGCAGTTACAACTAAATGCAGCGAACAATACAGCAGGTAGCGGTTCGTTAAGATATGTACAAACTTTTAATAGCAATCCGTATCAGTCAGCATCGTTCGATTTTGCTTACAACTCAGCCTACTTCCTGCGTACAGGCGCAGGCGGCACAAACCCCCAATGTTTCAGCCGCGATCCTTTGCAGGCAGCAGAATCCGTGTGGAGCTATGGTCTTTACGATTCGAGTACGGGTGATCGCATCAACCGTGCATCAGGTTTCCCTATCTTGTATACCGACCAGACAACTCAAACCAAGATGAACGGTTACGTTGGTTACTGGGGCTTATGGACACCAACCACGGTCGATACAACAAAACCTGTATCTAAAGTAAATTACAGCGGAGGAGCCTCCGCCCAAGCAGACTACACCCTGCTTCAAACGGGCGGGAAACTGACCAAGTACACAAAAGTCTCCAAGCAGCTGGATGATTTGGACAAAATCAAGTTCATGTTCTGGCCACAAGTTACCGTTGCAAGTGTTGTAACTGCCGGCAATGGAATAGGATATGAAGTGTCCGGGGATAAAACTGCTGCAACAGGCACTGGTGGGTTTGTAGTCACCGGCGAACAAGATCCCACTAACAACTACAGCATCAAAACCTACATTGCTCCCATCACCATGACCATCGCAAACATGCAGACCGCAGCGCCTTGGGGGCTTTATGGCTGGTCGCAGATGCTGGGAGGTGATTTTGCAATTAACCAAACCGCTATCTCGGCATTGAGTCACACGACTGTAGTAGTCACACATATTCAGGATATCGTTTATCCCAAGGGCATCAACGGATTCCCATCCGCAACATTTAGTACTGGTCTAGTGTGCATCTTAAATTGCCCAACTAGCGCTGATATAACCTTATCCAATGCAAATGGCGCACTAGCAACAGTATTGCCATACGCTTCCAGCACAACAGGCTGGAATTTTGGTACTGGGCGAGCACCCTACACTTACACCCTGGATTCAACATCAGGCAATTTGAAAGATGCTCTAAACGCCCAAGTCACCAGCACAGCATCATCTTCATCCGCAACCACAGGCAATTATGGAAACAACAACTGGGGAATACAGAGCGGACGCTTGGCAGTTAAAGCTGATCTTGATGCTGCTGTATCGGTAAGAGGTGGGGTTGCAAACACTTACCTCCCGCAAGACTATGATCAATTGACCACTTATTATATTTGGGAAACCGGGGGTAATAACTGGAACCAACTCGCTGTGCTAAATGATTTATCAGGCAATCCAGTTCCATTTGATGCCCCATTGAATGTCAGCTTCACTGTACCCGCCAACACCGACCTGGTAAACAAACTCCCCTATGGCACTTTTGCTGGAGCCAATGTCACCCTGCAATATGGCGGGTTCGGCGATCTATGGGGTATCCCAAGCACTTGTATCGATATTACTTCCAACGCAAAATGCAATTTTGGAGTTGGTGGCACATCTCCCCAGAATCAGCGCTGGACACCACAGTTCTCGATTCCTGCAGGCTCTAGCGTAACCGCTGCTGGCACGAGCTATCTGGTCAAGGCATTGGACAAGGAAGTGCGCCTGGCTAATGTACCGATCGGAAACTGCTCTACATTAACTGTTGGTGCATCATCTACTTTGCCCGCAGTAGCTGATTGGCAAGACCCAACGTCACTCGTTGGCCCAGCACCCACATTCACCACAGTGCCAGCACCACGGGTGATTCAAGGTGTAAAAATGTACTAAGTTAGGCTGTTTTACTTTAAGTAAAAAGGGGGCGCATAACAGCGCCCCCTTTTTATTCATTATTCAATGCGCAATAAACCGGCTTTTTTAATTGCTTAAACCCACCCGTGTCCACAGTCTGCACAACCTGACCCTACCCAGTTAACATTGACAACATAAGGGTTTTACAGTAGTTTTCGATCAATTAAAAAAACTTAAAACATGCAATCCCGGGTCTTGCGCCTCTAAAATGATTTCAAAAAATCAATAAGATAGGGAGCAACACCATGAAAACCTCAATCAAACCATCCGTGCTGGTGAAATTGTGCATGGGCCTGACTGCATTCACTGTTCTGTTTGCAGGCTGCAGTGGTGGAGGTTCTTCATCCAGCGCCAACTCTGGCGGCACGGTGACCGGGGTTGCGACGCCCTCCAAAGTTTCCGTAGTCAACGGTGAACACGTCAGCCATTGTGTTTGCACATAGCCCCGATTATTTTTACCGTGATGACGGGATAAATCCCGCCCAATGTTTTAATCGTGCAGACAAATACGCGGAAGAGTCCGTTTGGCGCTACGGCTTGTATGACGCCACTACTGGCGCACGGTTAAATCATCAATCCGGCTTCCCGATTGAATACACCGACGCAAGCAATGTTACCTCCAGCGGCTACATTGGCTACTGGGGGTTGTGGATGCCGGTTGCCGTGCCTTCAGGTGCAACCCTGTCCCAGATAAGCTATGACACTTACCCGCCCAGCAAAAAGAATTACACGCTGCTGCAGGCCGGAGGCAAGCTCACCAAGTACTCCACCAATTTCAAGAAATTAAGCGAATTGCATAAATTGCCGATTTGGTATTACCCGTATGCCAACGTTTTAGCTACAGGCGGTGGGCCAGCAATGACTCAATATCAGTCTTATATGATCTACTGGGATAATACTGCGCAACAGTTTTTTGTCGCTCAACAATATGTAATTAATCCGACTACCGGCTCTAACGATCTGGTGAAACTATCCCCGCCAATTCCCGTAGACAATGCTTCATTGGTTGCAGCCGACGCGAACTTGATGGGATTAAGCGGCTGGTCTGAGGCGATAGGCGGATCGTTCAATATCAAATATAGCGATTTTGCGACGCTGAACATGGCTCAGGATCACAGCAATATTCGGGTCATTACCCAGACGCAGGATGTCATTTATCCGAAGGATTATGCGGCGATTAATGGAGCCGGTGGTCTCAAATGCATCAGCGACTGCCCGACTGTCGCATCGATCAGCGCCTATAACGCCGATTTAAATTCTGCAACGCCTACTTATACTGTTCCGCAATTTTCCTTCCCCAGCTATAACTACAGTACCTACGTTCCTATCCTGTATGCCACGCTGGCCAACGCAAGCTACTCTCTGGATCCGTCAAGCGGAAACATGCTGGAGGGCACACCTGTTGGCGGCGCACCCAGTGCAGGCAGCCCCGTGATTCAAACCACTTACAATGGCATATATAGTGGCCGCCTGATCACCGGCAACGATATGGCTTACATTGCCGGGGTAAAAGGCTGTCCCGTAGGAACATGCTACAGCTCTTCCGATGTGGATTTGCTTGCCGATCAGCCGGGCATCACCAGTTATTCCTATTACACCTGGGAGACCAGCAATAATTCGTGGAATCAAATGGGCTTCCTGATCGACAATACAACGACTCCACCAACGACAGTCAAATTTTATCCACCCTTGCCGGTGAGTTTTACAGTTCCCAACACCACCAAATATGGCACTGCAGCCGGAACCACCATTTCGCTGCAATATAATGACTTCGGCAATTTATGGGGCATACCTTCTAAGTGCGTAGACATGAGAAACAACGGCGATTGCGTGTATTCCGCTGTTCTAACTGCTGCTACTGCTACTGCGACATGTTTGGCTGGTACCACTTACGACACTGCTTGCTCGACCACGATAACGCCCTGGGATAAACAGTACTGGACAGCCCAGTACAGCATTCCTTTTGGCGCAGCAGGAATCGTGACAGCAGAAATCAGTCAGGGTGATATTACTGATGCTGGGTATGTTGCGAAAGGAACACAGTTCCTGGTCAAAGCCCTGGAAAAGGAACTACGCCTGTCCAAAGTGCCGGTTGGTATTTGCACGGTTCTGGGCCTGGATCAGCCTATCAGTGTGACAAAGTTGCCTTCAGCAGATCAATGGATCGATCCAACATCCAAAATCGGTACAAAACTCGTTTTGAGTCCCGCTCCTGCACCCCGTGTCATACACGGCGTAAAGCAGTACTAAGGAAACACTGATTAAGTCCATTTTGTCGTTCCCGCGAAGGCGGGAACCCAGTAAATCAAAGAGCTGGATCCCCGCCTTTGCGGGGATGACGACTTGATCAGCGTATCCCTAAGCCTTACATTTAGTATTAAAGTTGCAATAAAATAGGGGCGCATAAAGCGCCCTTATTTTTTGGTTAAGCGAATGAAAAAACAATTAGCTGCAATGCTGCTTAACAACAGATTAAAGTTAAGCGCTGGTCTTTCCATGTTGCTGCATTTGCTCGTGTTTTTTTCCTTCAGCTTATTGTTGCAGATTAATGCGAGCAAGCCCGAAAAAGCAAAATCTGAAAAATTGGAGGTGAGCTTTGCTCCACCCGCTCGCCCCCACCCACCGGCCAAATACAGCAAGCAGATACTTACTACTACCAGCCTCGCACCTTTTGATGTTGACCAGGCAAACATCAAAAAATCACCGCAAGCTCTGACCACGGTGCCAGTTATTGCACAACCCGCTCCGGTGACAGAAACAGTTGAAGGGGTGGCATTCCCCGGCGCTATCGCCTCACCCTTCCCGGGACAAGCGCGAAACAGCAACCCATTCTCGATGCAGGCGCGGGGCGCGCAACAGGAAGCAGCTCGCGCCTATTACCAGCAGGCGATGGAAGCGCAGGCCAGGCAGCGCGCCGAATTTCAGGCTCAACTCATGATGCAACAACTGCGGCAATTGCTCGCCAAACAGCTTGAGGCAGAACCGTCGGCAGCAGGGAAATGCCTGTTTGTCGAAGCGGATGACCACGTAAATCACCGATTGAAATGTGATTCTTCCGCGCTGTATGAAGTGCTGCATGATGAGCAAAAAAACATCGCAGGGCTGATGGTTGCATTGCGTGGAACGGGGCGGGCAATCACTGGATTTACGATTGAATCACGCAATAATAATTCAATAATATCAATATATTATAAATTAATCACAATAAAGAGACAGCGCAGCCTGACCCCGCCAGGAACAAGGTATAATCGCCCTACTTTAGGAGGGTGAATTTAGCAATCTCCAAATCAACTCGTCAAGCCAATAATAATTTTAAGCAGAACAATTTGATATTTGATTTGGCATTACTCGCAGTTTTTTGCAAAAAAATTTTTCAGGGGATCATGATATGAAAACAAAATTATCAGCTATATTTAATATTGGCAATTAGTGCATTGGCTGGTTGTGGTGGCGGCTCTTCGACTACGAGCTCTTCAGGCGCTACAACATCCACCGCGGCAAAAGTATCGATTACCTCAAGCAATCAATCCACCATTGCCAATTCTGCGGTCAAGTCCGCCACCCAAAACCTGGCAGGAAGCAATATGGCTTATGTCGGCGGCGTGCAGACATCTACCACACCGACAAACGAGCGGCTAATGAGCCAATGGTCTGATTTTGCCTTTCAGAAAATCGCCGAGCATCAAAATTCACCGCTGACTGTTGCAGGTGCTGTAATTTCAACCACTGCCTGTGATAGCGGCAACTTCACTTTGGACACCGACGGATCTTCAACAACGCCTTATACCTATTTCACGATTTCATTCAATAATTGCGTACTAAGTGGCACGACTGCCAACGGCACGATAGCGCTGTCCAATTTGAATAGATTACCAAGCACCGGCACACCGACCAGCATATCCGCCAGGTTCACCTTTAATTTCACGGTCGCAAATGCTTCCACTTCGGCCGGCATCTATGGTGGATTCGATATTGCGGCAACAGGAATCGGCTCGGTCTCTCGCAAGGACAGTATTACTGGAACAAGTTTTAATATTAAGGTTGCTTCGAAATATGAAACTCTCAGCAACTTCGCGTTCACCTCCAGCTATGACAACACTGGGACTCATGGCTATAGCGATACGGTGGACTACTCATTTGCAAGCGATGTGATCCTGGCCGGTTTCGACTTCCATACCATCATGCCGTTGGTTAGAAATTATCTCGATTCCTATCCGCGCAGCGGACAGGTTGAAATTACCGGCGCTAATTCTACCAAGCTCAGAGTGACGGTAGTAAGTACCGATCCGAGTCCAGGCACAGCCTCGGGTACAGTAACTTTAGAACTGAGCCAGGATGGCGGGCTGCATTACGGAGCACCCGTAACCAGAACATGGACGCAACTTGCACTCGGCCAGTAATTTAGCCATCTGAGTTGAAGTCCGGGCGCAGGCTGAAAAGCCTGCGCTTTTTTTCGTACTTTTTTCCTGGGCGATGTTCAGTCATAATGCCCATCATGCCTACGACGATCCTGAGACCAAATCTGCTGCCCAAGCTGTGCACGCTGCTCGCGCTGCTGGCTCCGCTCGGGGCAATGGCACAGCCTGAAAAGGGCAGCGAGTTGACGATTGCCGCCTCGGTATTGCATTTTGGCTATCAGGAATCTGATGACGCGGGAAAGCTGCTCGACCGCGAAGATGGCTTTATTCCGGGGGGGGTGCTGGGCTTGAGTCATACGGTCAACCGCTGGCAGTTTGCCGGCGACTTTGCTTATCACGGCGGTGACGTGGTCTATGCCGGCCAAACCAATACGGGCATCCCAATAAACACACACACCCGGCAGAATATCGCCGACGTTGCGGTGCGTGCAGAATATTGGCTGCAGAGCAGCCGAGGCGCAAATTTTGCACTCTACCTTGGCGCCGGCTACCATCACTGGGATCGTAATATCCAGCCTACGACCACAGCCGGCGGCATACCCGTCAGCGGGCTGCTTGAAACCTACACCTGGTGGTCAGGCGTTGTCGGGGCAAAAGCGGCAGTTTATGAGTCTGCATACTCCCGCTTGTTGCTGGATGCACGCTTGCTGCGGACCGTGAATCCGGCGATCCAGATTAATTTCAACGGCGGTTACGACAATGCCAAGCTATCTCTCGGCGAACGCTGGGGCGTCAGGCTGGCTCTTCCCTGGCGTCATACGCTGAGTCATTCTTCAAGCCTGATCGTTGAGCCGTATGCGGAAAGTTATGAACTCGGCCGCAGCGCAACTGCCCCCCTCACCAGCAATGGCACAGTAGTGGGTAACGTTTTTGAGCCCGTTAGCCACACCGTCAATTACGGCCTGGTGCTTGGTATCAGTCAGCATTTCCAGTGAGAGGGCTGTTCGGCCATTCTTTTTGTATCACAGCTAATCTCAATCAGCGTTCAAGGTAATAATTCACTTGTTTATCGACGAAGATAGGCAAAATTCACCACTGCCCCCTTTTAATCTAGCGGGTAATACTCATATGCTTCATTGCATGTCCATTAATCTATAGGAAACCGCTGCTTACAGCGTTCGTTGTATACTGTGCGCTTGGGAAGCGGGGGAAATAGGCAGATGCTCAAAATTAATATGGGGTCAATTGGCGCAATAGGTGATATGGTTTTGACCACCCTGTCGCGCCTGTCTGTTTATTGGCCTTTTTCCTGGCGCAGTGTGAGCGCCCTGGTGCTGGGCGTGCTGCTGGCGAGATGGTTCTGGATTTTGTTTGCGCCGCAGGCAACTTTCACCGCTGTCGTCCCCGAGCGCACAGCCGGTATTGAAGCGAGCCGGCTGTTTGGCGTGGCGGTATCGACTGAAGCAGCTTCCGAAGGTGTGGCGCTGCCGAATGTACAGTTGCTGGGTGTATTCTCTGCAAGCGCCGGCAAAAAGGGATTTGCAGTGTTGAAGCTGGCCGATAATCGCCAGGTGGGTGTCGCGGTCGGCGAAGAAGTTGCCACCGGAACCAAATTGGTGGATGTGCAGCCCGATCATGTATTGCTGGAGCGCGCAGGTGTGCAACAGCGCGTCAATCTGGAAAACAAGTATGCCGGCTCGGCAAATAAAGCGGATTCCCCTGCATACGGTGCGGCGGCGGGCAGTAAACCAAATAATGTAGTGAACGGCAACGGCAAGGCCATGCAAAATAACTTGCGTCCGCCGCGCAGATAAGTTGTGTGACTTGTTATCTGCCGGCAATTTTGGGGGCATGTCTATACTAAATAACAATAACGGAATTATTTATGACTTTTTTTAATAATTTTCTGGCTGTGCGCATCACCTTGCCGATTATTTTTTTGGCGACACTGTGCATCTCTCCGTTGGCCATCAGCGCGCAGGAAGAGAAAGTATCACTCAATTTTGTGAATGCCGATATTGAAGAAGTTATCAAAGCTGTGTCACACATCACCGGGCGGAATTTCGTTGTTGATCCGCGTGTAAAGGGTACCATCAATATTATTTCTTCCACGCCTGTTGCAGCGCCACTCGCTTACGATATTTTGCTTTCCACCCTGCGCATGCAGGGCTTTGCTGCGGTGGAAGCCGGCGGTGTCACCAAGGTTATGCCCGAGGCGGATGCCAAGCTGTATGTCTCCGGCGTGAATGAGAGAGGTACCGGAGAAAAGCTGATCACGCGCGTGTATGTACTGAAGTATGAATCTGCGGCGCAACTGGTTCCGGTTTTGCGACCGCTGATTGCGCCAAATAATATCGTGGTTGCCTACCCGAACAACAACACGCTGGTGGTAACGGATTACGCGAGCAATATGCGGCGTATCGAGCAGATTGTTAATTCAATCGACCAGCCTGGCAAAGGCGAACCGGTTATTATTCCGGTTAAGCGTGCTTCAGCCGTCGAGCTGGCACAAACGATCAATCGTTTGTTACAGGACGGCGCGGCGGGTGTACCGGGCGCCGGCACAGATTCAAGCGCGCGTTTTGTGTTGTTGGCGGATTCGCGCACAAATAGCCTTCTGGTCCGCACCGAAAATCAGGATAAGCTTGATCGGGTACGCGAACTGGTTAAGAAGCTCGATATTAAAACCGGCAAGCTGGGCAATATGCATGTGGTGTATTTGAAAAATGCCGAGGCGGTGAAGTTGGCTCAAACATTGCGTGCCGTGTTGTCGGGTGATACCTCCGCAGCCGCCGCAGCAGGCGCTGCTGCCACACCAGCCTCCGCGGGTATCCCCAGCGCTCCTACCGGCTCAGGCGCCGTTGGCGGCGGCGGCATGATACAGGCCGATGCCTCGACCAACGCCCTGATTATTACCGCGACCAGCAACATCTACAACAACATTCGCGCGGTGATCGACATGCTCGACGTGCGTCGTGCACAGGTTTTTGTGGAAGCTTTGATCGCGGAAGTGTCAGCCGACAAAGCTGCCGAATTTGGTATCCAGTGGCAGGGCGCTGGCAGAGTCGAAGGTGGCGGAACACAGGTGGGTGGCGGCACAAATTTCGGTGGCGCGGGCACCAACATCATTGATGTCGGCAAAAGTTTCGGCTCGGCAACAGGGCCTTCGGTGGGCACCGGCCTGAATATCGGTATTGTGCGCGATAGCAATCTCGGTGCGCTGGCGCGCGCCCTGCAGACGGATTCGAAGACAAATATCCTGTCCACGCCCAATTTGACAATGCTTGACAATGAAGAAGCAAAAATCATTATCGGCAAAAACGTGCCTTTCATCACCGGCTCACAGCAGGGTACAACGGCAAACCCGAATCCCTTCCAGACGATAGAGCGCAAGGATGTGGGTCTGATATTAAAAATCAAGCCCCAGATTTCAGAAGGCGGAACCGTAAAAATGGTTATATTTCAAGAAGTTTCCTCCGTCGATGACCAGTCAACCAATGTAGCCGGCCTGATTACCTTCAAGCGTTCACTCGACACGACTGTACTGGTGGATGATGGACAAACTCTGGTGCTGGGCGGCCTGATCGAGGATAAAGTCACATTGGGTGAATCCAAAGTGCCTTTGCTGGGCGATATTCCTCTGCTGGGCTGGCTGTTCCGCTATGAGACACGTACGAGCAACAAAACCAATTTAATGATCTTTATTCGTCCCTCGATACTGCGCACTGCTGTTGCCTCGCAGGGCTTGACGCAGGACAGATACCAGTACTTGCGCGACCAGCAGGAGCAGAGCCTGGTTCCATGGCATCTGCTGTTGCCCGGCATGCCCGGCCCCAAATTGCCGGATCTGAAACCGGTGCCTGTTTCATCGCTGCCTGCGACCGCCTCCGCCGCTCCGGGTAGTTCACCCGCCGACGGAACAGAAGAACAGGAAAACGCAGACTCGGTGAATGGCGTCGAAAATGAATCAACAACGCCGCCGTCAGAAAAGGCGCCTGCAACCGGGGCTGCTCCGGCAAAACCATAAACCGTCATCATGGAACAGAAAGTCTCCGCCCTTACCGAGCGTCAGGTCATCAGAAAAATTCCCTATGCCTTTGCCAAAGCCAAGGGCGTGCTGCTGTCGAACTTGTCAAATGAACGCGCCGAAGTGCAGGTGCGCAAAGGTGCCTCGGCTGCCACATTGGCCGAAGTGCGTCGCGCGCTGGGTGTGCCGCTGCATGCCACGCTGCTGCCGCTGGACGAATTCGACAAGGCGCTTGCCCTGGCCTACGCGCAGTCTGATGGCTCGGCCGCATCCATGGTTGGCGATGTGGAACAGGACATGGATTTATCGCAACTGGTGCACGATCTGCCGCAGACCGAGGATCTTCTGGACGCGGAAAACGATGCGCCGGTGATCCGCATGATCAATGCCTTGCTGACCCAGGCCGTCCGCGACAACGCTTCGGATATCCACATCGAACCCTTTGAAACACGCTCAGTGGTGCGCTTCCGCGTCGATGGCACACTGATGGATGTGGTCGAGCCGCACCGCGCCTTGCATGCGGCGATGGTATCGCGCCTCAAAATCATGGCCGAGCTGGACATCGCCGAAAAGCGCCTGCCGCAGGATGGTCGCATCACGCTAAGATTGGCCGGACGCCCGGTGGATGTGCGTGTCTCCACGCTGCCGACTGGTCATGGCGAGCGCGTGGTGTTGCGCTTGCTGGATAAAGACGCGGGGCGGCTGGATCTTGAACGTCTGGGGATGGACGGGGCTACGCTCGCGCAGATTGATGAACTGGTACGCCAACCGCATGGCATCGTGCTGGTCACCGGGCCTACGGGTTCAGGAAAAACCACGACCCTGTACGCCGCGCTGTCGCGCATCGACGCAACGGTGACCAATGTGATGACCGTGGAAGATCCGATCGAATACGACCTCGACGGCATCGGCCAGACACAGGTGAATCCGCGTATCGACATGTCTTTTGCGCGGGCCCTGCGCGCCATTCTGCGACAAGACCCGGATGTGATCATGATCGGCGAAATACGCGATCTGGAGACTGCGCAAATCGCGGTGCAGGCCAGCCTGACCGGGCATCTGGTGCTGGCAACCCTGCATACCAATGACACCGCAAGCTCGGTCACCCGTCTCACCGACATGGGCGTCGAACCCTTCCTGCTGTCATCGAGCATGCTCGGCATCCTGGCGCAACGTCTGGTGCGCTGTTTATGCAGCGTCTGCCGCGAGGCCTATGAGCCCAGCGCAACCGAACTGGCGCTGCTGGAGGGCGCGACACCTGCCATGCTGTATCGTCCGGTAGGCTGTCCTGCATGCACCCACACCGGTTATCACCGGCGCACCGGCATTTATGAATTGATGCGCGTGGATGAGGGCCTGCGCCGTTTGATCCATGACCGCGTAGCCGAACAGCAGTTGCGCGAATATGCGCTGCAGCAGGGGATGCACAGCCTGCGACAGGATGGCTTGCGCCTGGTCACCTCGGGTACGACTTCGCTTGAAGAGTTGCTGCGCGTGACGCGCGAATAACCTGGAAAAGGCAGTTGACCGCTCCATTGAGGCCGTAAGCAAATGATCAGAAATTCGTTTTTTTATATATCCATGCTCACCAACAGGTATCCTGAATTTACCGCGACCAGGGTGCGCCGTGCGCACCATGGTGCGTTGGACGGACCCTACATGACAGCACATCGTCCAATTGCCGGATTTGGGATTAAGGGCTAACCATGGCCGCATTCCGTTATGAAGCGCTGGATAGCGCGGGCCGCACCACTCACGGCGTGATCGAGGCAGAAGGCCTGCGCCAGGCCAGAACGCGGGTGCGCGAACTGGGGCTGATGGTGGTCAAGGTGGATGCGGTGACGCAGGAAACGTTGCACACCGGCTCGGGCCAGCGCTGGCGCCTGCGTCGCGGCATTTCTTCGGCACAGCTCAGCATGCTCACTCGCCAGCTGGCCACCCTGCTCGAAGCGGGCTTGACCCTGGAGTCCTCCTTAAGCGCCCTGATCGAACAGAGCGAAGACGAATCGGTACACCAGATCCTGGCCGGTGTGCGTTCAGAATTGCTGGCAGGGCATACCCTGGCGCAGGCGATGGGTCAGTATCAAAGCGTATTCCCCGACATCTATCGCGCGCTGGTCAAGGCGGGCGAGGCCTCCGGCGAACTTGGCCATGTGATGCTGCGACTGGCTGACTACACCGAGTCACGCCAGGTGTTGCGGCAGAAAGTCGTGCTGGCTTTTGTCTATCCCGCCATCGTTACGGTGGTGGCCTTTGCGGTGGTGCTGGGTTTATTGATTTATGTCGTGCCGCAGGTGGTGAGCGTGTTTCAACAATCGCAACAGACCCTGCCTTTGTTAACCCGCATGCTGATCGGCCTGAGTTCGGCGCTGCAGGCGGCCTGGTTGTATTTGCTGCTTGCGCTGGCAGGCGCTGGATTTATTGCGCGCGCCCTGTTGCGGCGCGAAGAAATTCGTTTTCAATGGCACCTGCGTTTATTGCGCCTGCCTATGCTGGGCAGACTGATACGCGGCCTCAATACCGCGCGCATGGCCAGCACCCTTGCCATATTAGCCGGCAGCGGCGTGCCGCTGCTGGTTTCGCTGCAAGCCGCTGCGGGTGTGGTGACGAACCTGCCGATGCGCCACGCGCTTGAGGAGGCTGCAAAAAAAGTGCGCGAAGGCGTCACGCTGAGCCGCGCCCTCGCCGCTTCCGGTCTGTTCCCGCCGATACTGGTGCATTTGATTGCCAGCGGCGAGAGCAGCGGCAAACTGGATGCCATGCTCGATCGCGCTGCCACACAGCAGGAACAGGAGATAGGCAACTACACCTCGGTGCTGACGTCACTGCTGGAGCCGGTGCTCATCCTGCTCATGGGCGGCGTGGTGCTGACCATCGTGCTGGCCATTTTGATGCCGATCATTGAAATGAACCAGATGGTGCGCTGACGCAGCGTATTCAACAATTGATGATAAGTGTAATATGCCAGCGTGTTTTTTGATGTTTACCCGTTACTCAATCTGATTGATACGCATCATCATGAAAAAAATAATAATAATCCTGACCGCAGCGTCATTGAGCATTGGTGTTGGGGTGGCTAATTTTGCAGAAGCCGCCCCCTACTACGTGGCCTTCAATGGGGGCATGTCCAGACTTAAAAACTTTTGTGCCAATCCGGCAAATGGCTTCAGTTGCAAGGATAGCGCTTTTGCCTATACGCTGGATGGGGGCTACCAGTTCAGCGACAGGTTTGGACTGGAGCTCGGCTATGCCAACTATGGTTCTCCGCAAACAAGCGGTCCGGTGTCCGGCTCGAATCTGGAAGTCACACAGGAAATCTCCGGATTCCGGTTCTCGGGCACAGCCAGCTTCCCCGTTTCAAGTTCCTTTGCCTTGACCGGAAAGTTGGGATTTGCCAACACCTATTTGAACGTCACCAGTAAAGTGAATCCGGGTCCGGTCATTCCTTCCTATAGTGTCAGCACCACTTCGTTTTCCTACGGCGCGGGCATTCAGTACGCCATCAACAAATCCACCGCGCTACGCGTTCAATATGAAAACATGGGAAAAATTGGCGATGAAACGATAGGTACCGATACCCTGTCGCTGCTAACAGTGGGTGCATCTTATAACTTTGACTTGCCACGGCCACGCGCGATAAAGAGCAAATCTGCCATACCGGCAGCAGCCCAAACAGAGCCCACTACCATCCGCGTGATCGTATATCTTAAACAGTCCGCGGCTTCGGGAAGACTGCAATTGACCGCTGCCATTGCAGAGGCTTGTCAATGTCAGCCCGTTTTTGTTCGCCTGTCCGCCAGCGATGCTGCAATTTATCAAATTGACCTGGCGCCGGGACAAACATTCTCATCATTTGCAGGTGCCTTGCTGCCCGGCGATGCGGCGCTTGGCATCCGGCTTGTAGAACAGGACAGGCTCAAGCAGATCCAGTAACATTATGTATATATTAAATATTTAGCAATTGATTCGGCAACCACCAGCTAACCAGGTTTGGAATGTTATGAAACGATGCGTCATAAATTACTTTTTATCCATACTGGCGGTCATTTTGACAGCCAGTTCATTTACGGTATCGGCTGCCGATAATGTCAAACCTGCTTATGTTCAGCAAAATAAAAGCAGCACCGTCAGCAACAGATTAATCGTCAAGTTCAAACCCGCCCGCTGGACCAGCATCATGAGCAAGGCACAAATCATCACTGAAATGATGCGTCCCTTTACCGCCGATGCGCTCAACCAGTTGCAGATGACGGCGGGAGTGGCATTAGCCGAATCGCATGCTATTTCAAATGGTGCGCATATCGTGATTTTGCAGGGCTCTCCCGATAAGCAGGCCGTCAATCAGGCCATCAGCAATATTCGCGGCTTAAGCGATGTGGAGTACGTTGAAGAAGACCGTATATTGACCACCCAGGCCGTACCCAACGATGCGTCGTACGGCAATCTGTGGGCCATGCAGCCTGTTATTCCCGTCGCATCGCCTGTTCCCGGATCAAGCGGCAATTATGGCGCCGATTTCCAATCCGCATGGACCACCAGCAGCGGAACCGGAGTGGTGGTAGCAGTGGTCGATACCGGTATTACACCGCATGTGGATATTGTTGGTCCGGGCGGTACGATTTCTCCGGCCACGGGTAACCTGGTGTCGCCAGGATATGATTTTATTTCCCACTGCAGAATCCGCGGGACAACGGCAACCTCGGGATGTGCGGCTAATTTCTTCGGCAATACCACAGTCGCACCTACCCCCGACGCGAGCGATACTGGTGACTACATCACCCTTCAGGATATGATAGACAATCCATCCCTTTTCCCCGCACCTTCCCCTCTGAACCCCATAGCCAGTTCCTGGCACGGCACCCATGTGTCGGGAACCATTGCGGCTATCGGCAACAACGGCGTTGGTGTCATTGGCGGTGCTTATTCAGCCCGCATACTGCCGGTGCGCGTCCTTGGCAAAGGTGGTGGCTATACATCGGACATCTCGGAGGGAATTCGATGGGCAGCAAACGTACACCCGATCATCGCCAATCCTTACCCTGCCAAAGTGATTAACCTCAGCCTGGGTGGGCTGGGCTCTTGCGGCACGTCGGAACAAGACGCCATCAATGCAGCCGTTGCTAGCGGCGCTGTTATTGTAGTGGCTGCCGGCAATAGCAACGATGATGTGGCGAAATACAGTCCTGCAAACTGCAACAATGTCATTACTGTCGCAGCCATAGGCAGAGACGGGCTACGCGCGGCATACAGCAACTACAGCTCGCCTTCGAGCAACACCGCAAATCCGGTCAAGGTCACGATCGCAGCCCAGGGAGCAGACATGAGCCTGTCCGGCTTCGACCCCGGTATTTTATCTACAAGCAATAGCAGCTTGACCACACCAAACCTTACCACGGGCTCCGCTTATGCCTACCATCAGGGTACAAGCATGGCTACGCCACATGTGTCAGCCGCCGTTGCATTGATGCTGGCGCGCACACCGTCCCTGACGCCGGCCAGGATCAAAACCATCCTGGCCGCATCAGTGACGGCCTTTCCGACATCCAATACGTGGGCGCTTTATGACTGCGCCACGCTGAACAACTGCGGCGCAGGGATACTTAATGCCAGGCTGGCAGTACAGGATAGTGCTTTGCCTTATTCAGCGGCGACAGCCATGGCAGCGACAAAAAACAGCAACGGGAGCAGTGGCGGGGGCGGTTGTTCGATTATGCCTGCAGACGGCAATCCGGATATGTCCCTGCTATTGGCTCTCTGCGCAATCCTGTCCTATAGCTTCAGACAGCGCTTAATGCCACGCCTTGGCAAGGATTGATTTTCAATTATTGATTGCGCTTGTTGTGCCACTGCTGGTGTGGCCATGGGTTCCTGCCTGGAATACTGATCCCGCGCAGGGATGGGGGCTGGGCTCGGTTGCGCTGTTCGTATTGACTCCCATTACCGAAGAGATTTTATTCAGGGGATTTATGCAGGGCTGGCTGCTGAACCGGGGCTGGTTTAAGAAGCTTGCGGCAGGAGCCAGCAGAGCAAACTGGTGTACCAGCATCGCTTTTGCATGCGCGCATGCATGGCAACATGCCTTGATACTCGTGCCCGGTTATTTTGCTGTATCGCTGCTATTGGGGCATTTCAGGGAACGCTATCGCGGCATACTGGTGCCAGTATTGCTGCATGGCTATTACAACCTTGGGTTGTTGCTCTTCACTGCTTGCTCCCATTTCGTAATCGGAAGTGACATCTCGTAGGGTGCGTCCCACGCACCATGGTGCGCACGGCGCACCCTACAAAATTTCAATCAGAATTTGCGCGATGCGGCAAATTCGGCCAATTCCATCAACGATTTTCTGTACTGCGACTCCGGCAACATCGCCAGTGCCGCACAGGCAGCCTCTGCCTCGCGTTGTGCTTGCTGACGTGTGTATTCCAGCGCGCCAGTTTGTTGCACCACCTGCAACACTTCATCGAACAGTGTGAGGTCACCTTGTTCGATGGCTGTGCGCACCAGGGTTGCCTGCGCAGGAGTGCCGTGTTGCATGGCATAGATCAGGGGCAAGGTAGGCTTGCCTTCGGCCAGATCATCGCCCAGGTTCTTGCCTATCTCCTGCGCGTTGCCTGAATAGTCCAGCACGTCGTCCACCAGTTGGAAGGCGGTGCCCAAATGTACGCCGTATTGCGCCACAGCCTGTTCGCTCGCCTGATCCGCTTTGCAGAGTATGGCGCCCAGGCGCATCGCGGCCTCGAATAATTTGGCAGTCTTGCAGTAGATCACGCGCAGGTAGTTGTCTGCATCAACGCTCGCATCATGGCAGTTGAGCAATTGCAGCACTTCGCCCTCTGCGATGATATTGGTTGCGTCCGCCAGTGTTTGCATCACGCGCATATCGCCCACTTCCACCATCATCTGGAAGGCGCGCGAATATAAAAAATCACCCACCAATACGCTTGCAGAATTGCCAAATAACGCACTGGCAGTCGCTTGTCCACGGCGCAGATCGGAATCATCCACCACGTCGTCATGCAGCAGGGTTGCCGTGTGGATGAATTCGACGACGGCAGCCAAATCATGATGATGATTTCCGCCATAGCCGAAGGCCTTGGCCGACAACACGACCAGCATCGGGCGCAAACGTTTGCCGCCGCTATTGACGATGTACTCGCCCACCTGGCTTACCAATGCGACATCGGAATGCAAACGGGTACGTATGACCTGATCTACGGCATTCATGTCCGCCGCGAGCAATTGTTTGAGATTTTCTTGTGACACTACCAACACACCTTGAAGATTGATTAGTTGTTGCCTGACAGATCAGATGTCCCGCAAAGCTGGCACGCTCTTTACGTGGCGCGCATTGTCGCATAAAAAAGCGTCATCGGGGCTTGGGCTCATGCTCTCGACGCCACAAATAGATGCCGATCAGCACGCCTAACACAGACATTCCCAATACATAATGCGCCGGCGCCATTTTGTTTGACACCAACATCCTGGTGACAAACAACGGCGTCAAGCCGCCGAATATCGCGTATGCCACATTGTATGAAAAAGACAAACCTGAAAATCGCACGACGGTAGGGAAAGCTTTGACTGCAGTACTTGGAACCACACCAATCACACCCACAAAGAAACCGCAGAAAGCATATAGCGCATTGATGTGTTCCGTTGAAGTCGACACCTCCTGATATAAAACCATGGAACTGACACCCAACATAATGCATCCCGCCACCAGTACACGCCCCGGGCCGAAGCGGTCAGCCAGCGCACCAAATACAATGCACCCCACACTCAAAGCCAGAATCGCAATGCTGTTGGCCAGCAGGGTGACATCCGCGGGAATGGCATAAAGTTTTTGCAGCAGGGCCGGTGTCATCAGTATCATCACCACGATCGCGGCAGACAACAGCCAGGTCATCAACATGGTCAGAATCACCGATGAGCGGTGATCGCGCAGCACTTTCTTTAACGGCATCTCCCTGGATAATGCCTGCCTCGCCTGCATCTCCTTGAATAGGGGGGTTTCCTGCAACCACTGGCGCAGCCAGACCGATACAAAACCAAAAATTCCGCCTATGATGAACGGCACGCGCCATCCTTCAGCCAGCACTTCTGCCGGGGTATAGATTTTGTTAATGGACATCGCGACCAGCGAACCCAGCAGAATGCCGCCTGTCAGACCGGCTGTCAGCACGCCGCAGGCAAAGCCGATATGGCGCGGTGGTACATGTTCAGACACGAATACCCAGGCACCCGGTACTTCACCGCCTATCGCCGCTCCCTGCATCACTCTGAACGCCAGTAACAATAACGGTGCCCAGATGCCAATCACGGCATAGACAGGCAACAGACCGATTGCCAGCGTCGGTACGGTCATGAGAATAATACTCAACATGAACATGCGTTTGCGCCCCAGCAAATCGCCAAAATGCGCCATGATTATTCCGCCCAGCGGGCGCGCCAGATAGCCGGCCGCGAAAATCCCGAAGACCTGAATCTGCAGCAGCCAATCGGGCATATCGGACGGGAAGAACAGCTTCCCTATTACTACCGCGAAAAACACATAAATAATGAAATCGTAGAATTCGAGAGCGCCCCCGAGCGCCGCCAACGCTAAAGTCCGATAATCCTGGCCGCTTAATTTCTGCATCTTGATTGCTCCTGTATGTACCCGGACCATGATTCTACACTTTGGACCCCGATGCGCATCGCAAACCGGCAACTCGAGGAACTTGCGGAAAATCCGCCATTCATGGATAATTCGCCCCCTTATGCGTGCGTACTATTTGCCGCACCAATTACTGATGCTAGGAAAACCAAGATGAAAACAGACGCTCACCCACAATATAATGAAATTGCCGTGACCTGCAGCTGCGGCAATGCTTTCAAGACCAAATCCACAATTGGCAAACCAACCCTGCACGTTGAAGTTTGTTCTGAATGCCACCCGTTCTATACCGGAACCCAGAAGATCGTGGATACCGCGGGTCGCATTGAGAAGTTCAACCAGAAATACAACAAAGCAGGCGCAAAAGCTGCCTAAGCTCTGGTATCGCTGTGCATACTGAAAAAAAGGCAGCCACAGCTGCCTTTTTTATTGCCTATGTTTTACCAAGGTTTTGCTCCATAATTCGACCATGAGTTCTACCCCTTTTACCCTGCTGCACTGTTGCCTGCGCGCTGTTTCGGCAGCCAATTTCATCAAGCTGCTAAAACCAGCATAGCCTTCCCAATATGCACGCTTACTCCTACTTCAAAGAGACTGCCATCACCGCCCCCAAGGCATGGCTTTTGGCATTGCTGTGTTTTACCTGGCTTGCCACCGGGCTGATCGGACATGATCCGTGGAAACCTGACGAGGCTTATAGTTTCGGGCTTGTTTATCATATTCTGCAAAGCGGCGACTGGCTTGTGCCCACGCTGGCGGGCGAGCCATTTTTGGACAAGCCGCCTTTTTTTTACATTACCGCCGCGGCCTTCGCCAAGCTTTTTTCGCCGCTGCTGCCACTGCATGACGGGGCGCGTCTGGCCAGCGGCTTTTATGTTGCGCTTACGCTGATCTTTGTTGGATTTTCCGGGCGCGAATTATTTGGCAAGGATCGCGGTTGGGCAGCAGCCATCATTCTGATCGGCTGCCTCGGCATGCTGGTGAACGCGCATTTACTGAGCACCGATCTCGGCCTGCTTGCCGGCTTCGCCATGATGCTCTATGGCTATGCGCTGAGCCCGCGCCGGCCTGTGCTCGCCGGCTTGCTGCTCGGCACCGGCCTTGGGCTCGGCTTTATGACCAAGGGCTTTATCGCACCTGTGTTGTTTTTGGCTATCAGCACACCACTTTTTGTATTCGGCAACTGGCGCACACGCAGTTATTTCTCCACGCTCGCCATCGCAGTGCTCTCTGCCTTGCCCTGGCTAGTCATCTGGCCTGCGCTGCTGTTTCAACACTCGCCGGAATTATTCATGCAGTGGGCATGGCAGAATAATATTAATAACTGGCTGCAGTTTGCCAAAGCTGCGAATACTTCTTCATTTGTCTACTATTTCAAAATACTGCCATGGTTTGCGTGGCCCGCTTTGCCGCTCGCAGCCTGGGGAATATGGGATGCACGCAAGAAAATATGGCAACAGCGCGACGGTCAACTGCTGCTGGTAAGCTTTCTGGCCATACTGGTCTCACTGAGCCTCCTTCCTTACAGCGAAGAAGTATTTGCCTTGCCTATGCTGTTGCCCATCGTGTTGCTGGCCACCATGGCGCTGCCGAAAGTACGCCGCGGCGCGGCCAACGCACTGGACCGCTTTGGCATTATCACCTTCGGCTTTATCGCCCTATTACTGTGGTGGAGCTGGGCAAGCCTGATAACAGGTCAAAGCACCAAGGTTTCACGCTGGTTAAAAGAATACCAGTCTGAATTTGTCACCTCGTTCGACCTGGTTCCATTCCTGATTGCACTCGCAGTCACTGTACTTTGGCTGCTGCTGGTGTGGCGCGTGGGACGCTCCATACGCCGCTCGGTCGTCAACTGGGCTGCAGGCGTCACCCTGCTGTGGGTACTCGCCATGACCCTGTGGCTACCGTGGCTGGACTTCAACAAAAGCTATCGCACCATGGTCACCTCGCTGACGGAGGTTATACCGGAAAAACACGGCTGCGTTGCCAGCCGCTATCTGGGCGACGCTCAAAAAGCCATGCTGCACTATTTTGGCAACATACTGACCATACCGAGAGGCGAGCTGAATTGCGACCTGCTGTTGACCCAGGGTAATTTATCCAGATCCGACCAAAAGCAGGGCGACTGGAAAATAGTCTGGACGGGCGGCAGGAAAGGACAGAAAGGCGACCGATATTATCTCTATCAGCGGGAGCGGGCCTCAGCCAAAACAGAGCCAATGGCCACGCTAACCAGGAACAAATTCTGAACCGTAGGATACTGAACCCGTATATATCGAGCTATTGCCGGGAGCGACAACAGCGCGATACCCGTGGAAAACAAGAAAACACCAGACTGCAAGCAGCTTGACGGTGCGAAAAGCTGCTTGCAGGTATTCGCGGCGAATCGGGCGCCTACGCTACTCTTCCGGGGATTTTCGGTGTAGCACACACCACATCTGCATTCTGCGCGCGATGGCGCAGCGCGTGCTCGATCAGCACCAGAGCCAGCATGGCTTCGGCGATCGGCGTGGCGCGTATGCCAACACAGGGATCATGGCGTCCGTGCGTTTCCACCATCGTCGGCTCACCTTGCTTGTTGATTGAGCGGCGCGGAATGCGGATGCTGGAAGTAGGCTTGATCGCGACGTGCGCAATGATATCCTGCCCGGTTGAAATCCCCCCTAACACACCGCCCGCATGATTGGACAAGAAGCCCTGCGGCGTCAGCTCATCGCCATGCTCACTGCCGCGCTGGGTGACACAGCGAAAGCCCGCGCCGATCTCCACGCCCTTGGCGGCATTGATGCCCATCATCGCAAAGGCGATATCCGCGTCCAGCCTGTCATACACCGGCTCACCCCAGCCCACCGGGACGTTTTCGGCCACCACCGTGAGCTTGGCACCGATGGAATCGCCCGACTTGCGCAAGGCATCCATGTACTCCTCCAGCTGCGCCACATAGCTGTTATCGGCGACGAAAAACGGATTTTCGTTTACCACATCCCAACTCCTGAATGGAATCTCAATTTCGCCCAGTTGTGCCATGTAGCCGCGTATCACCACGCCGTAACGCTCATACAACCACTTCTTCGCGATGGCACCGGCGGCCACACGCACTGCGGTTTCGCGCGCCGAGGAACGGCCGCCACCGCGCGGATCACGCACGCCGTATTTTTGCCAGTAGGTGTAATCGGCATGGCCGGGACGGAAACTCTCGGAGATATTGCTGTAATCTTTGCTGCGCTGGTCTTCATTGCGTATCAAAAGCGCAATGGGTGTGCCGGTGGTCTTGCCTTCATACACGCCGGAGAGAATTTCCACGGTGTCCGATTCGCGCCGCTGCGTGACATGGCGCGAGGTGCCTGGTTTGCGCCGGTCCAGTTCATGCTGGATGTATTCGGCTGAAATTTCCATGCCCGGCGGACAGCCATCGACCACACAGCCTATGGCCGGGCCGTGCGACTCACCGAACGAAGTGACACTGAACAAAGTACCGAAGATATTTCCCGACATGGCAGAACCCGCATAATTGACTATACGATTTTATCATACCGCCATTCCACACAGCCATGCCATAGCCGGACATCGATCCGCTCAGCGGTCGCCATATTGGACGCAGGCTGATTATTGCCGCCTTGCCGCGACAAATAATGGACGATGCAAAGGCAAGCGGGATGCGCGGTGACTGGCGCTTTAATGAAGTGAGCGTCCTCCATCACATTCCTTTTTTCTTGTTCTTCGCGCTTTCCAGCCAGACCAACATTTCTTTCACCGGCATCGGCTTGGCAATCAAGTATCCCTGCACCAGATCACAACCCAGGCTGCGCACCAGCTTGAGATCTAGTTCCGTCTCGACCCCCTCGGCCACGGTTGACAGGCCGAGCTTATGCGCCATATCCATGCTGCTTTCAAGAATAGCGCGTGCAGCTGCATCCTCTACCCCCTTGCTCACAAAGCTGCGATCCAGTTTCATTTCGGTAAAGGGTATAAGACCCAATTGTTCAAACGAGGAATAGCCAATGCCAAAATCGTCAATCGACAGCCCAAATCCTTTAAGTCGCAAGCGCGACAGCACATCCAGCGCCGTGGTCAGGTCTTCCATCACCCCGGTTTCGGTGACCTCAAGTATTACGTCGGCAGCCTGCAAGCCTGCCGCCCTGGTCCTGGACAGAATGAATTCCGGCAGGTTCAAATCATTCAGCCAGGTGCCAGAAAGATTAATCGCTACTTTCAGCGGGAAGCCCGCTGCAAAAAGTTTGGCAGCCTCAGCCAGCGCAATCGAAACCAACGACTGAGACAGCTCGCCGATCAAGCCTTCACGTTCAGCCACGGTAATGAAATTATCGGGCGAAATGAATTTCCCGTTTGGCAACTGCCAGCGTGCCAACGCCTCCATACCCACCACACGCAAGTTCGTGGCCTCCACCTTGGGCTGAAACCAGATCGAAAATTCATTGGCAGCCATGGCAGCACGGATCGCCTCTTTCGACACCACAGGACCGGTTGCTGCCTGCCGTTGCTGGGAAGGCAAATCTGATGTATGCGCTAGCAAGATGGCGAGCTGAGCGGCACTCACCGGCTTTTGTAACTGCCCCAGTACGCGCAGGCCCTGCAATACGGCCAGCTTATTCACGGTGCTGATTATTTTTTCATCCGCGCCGCTGATCAAGATCAGACCGCCCTTGAAGCCGATTTTTCCAAAGCGGCGTATCAGCTCAACCCCATCCATCTCCGGCATGCTGAGATCGCAAACCAGCACCTCAATCTCGCCGCCGCGCTCGGCCATCACCCTGGTTGCATCCAGGCCGTTGATAGCCGTCAGCACCTCGCTTACACCGAGCGCACCCAGCATGGCTTTGACCTGATGCAACACCACCAGGTCATCATCGACAACCAGTGCAGAATGACAAATCACGCTGCTTAGAGGCGCCGCGGCTGCCGAAGCAGAAACCAGTTCAGCCGTGTGAGCACGTTGCGTTTCAAGCAGATTACTCGCGGCTGCTTCAATCTCGGTCAATGCCTGGCGCAGAACGGAGAGTGAGGAGGCGATGCCAGTGAAGTGCTTGTCTTTCGTCTGTTGTTCCAGAGCCGCGGCCAGATTTGCATAGTGCAGCGCACCTACCGTCCGGGCCGAGGATTTTTGTTTGTGCATTTCTTTAGCCACCACCGCGGCGTTGTCCGTTTGCGAATTGAGCAGTTGCAGGCCTTCATCTGCCGTTCGCATAAAAGTATCAACCAAAATGCGTGCCTGAACCAGATTGACCTGGCCAAGAATTTGATAGAGATAATTTATATCGAGTATCGCATTTGTCTCACCGCTGCCTGTAGATGGCACAGTATCGCGCACATATGTGCGTGATGGTTCGGCCGGCAGCTCGCCCAACCAGCGCATCAGCCCATTTCGCAGGATATCCATGGAGAGAGGCTTGCCCAGCACGTCGTCTATCCCCGCCTTCTCGTAGCGCTGCAGTTCAGAATTCGTGCTGGTCGCAGTAATTGCAACAATGGGGATGCGACCACCCTTGACGAGCTCTTCTTTGCGCACCGCTTTGGCAAATTCTGTTCCATTCATTACTGGCATATCGATATCGGTCAGGATCAAATCGTAAGGTTTTTTGCGCCACATTTTGAGTGCAGCTGCACCCTCCGCTGCAATATCCACCCTGCAACCCATCGTCTGCAGCTGCAGCAACAGCACATTCTGATTAGGCGCATAGTCCTCTGCCACCAGCACGTGCGGTACCTTGCGCGATGCGGCTGGTGCAGCAGCCGCCACGGCTGACGGCAACAAACCGGTACTCACTTGCCCGACAAGCGGTAGCTCTATCCAGAATGTGCTGCCCAAGCCATGAATACTCTCTACACCGATTACGCCGTTCATGCCTTCTATCAGCTTGCGCGAAATCACCAACCCGATGCCGGTTCCTTCGATACTGCTCATTTCCGCACCCAGGCGGTTGAAGGGTTGAAACAGCTGTGATTGCTTATCAGACGCGATACCGATACCGGTGTCCATCACTGATATCCTGATTTTTCTTTGTTCATCCGCCATGCCACCATCCACAGTACAAGACACGTTCACGCGCCCGCCCTCGCGATTGTATTTAATGGCGTTGGAGACAAGATTATTCAATACTTGCAACAGTCCGCGCTGGTCTGCCAGCACTTGATAGGCGGAGCAGCTCTCGGCAACGAGCAGAGAGACATGGTGTGATTTCGCGGCCTGGATGTTGTGTGAATGACAACTTTTCAATACCCCGCATAAGGGGACGACTTCATTCTCCAGATATAGCCTGCCGGATTCTATGCGTGACAGATCGAGTACGTCGTTCATCAAACTCAGCAGAACCTCGCCCGCCCGTTTTATTTCGTTGGCATTATCAATAACACTCTCGGGCAATCCTGTGTCAATTTGCATCAACTGTGCATAACCCAGAATGGCATTGAGCGGTGTACGCAGCTCATGGCTCATGCTGGTTAAAAACAGACTCTTGCTGTTGTTGGCCTGCTCGGCCTCTTCCTTCGCTGCGCGCAACATTGCGGTGCGAATTTCCACGCGGCGCTCCAGTTCCTCGTTGGTGTTCCTGAGCACTTCCTCGCCACGCTTGCGCTCGGTGATGTCGACAAATGATGCAACCACCGTCGAGGGCAATAACTCCCCCGGCTGGAAAATGGGCTGTGAATTGATCGATATCCATGTCAGTCTGCCGTCGGGTTTATGTACACCCATAATGACATTTGACTGGGGCTTGCCGGTACGCAAGGTCACCGAACCCGGATGCGTATCACCTGAGAAAGGAGAGCCATCTTCATGAACAGGGCGCCAGCGCGGATCGACCGGCATACGTCCATTCATCTGGTCCAGGGACAATCCCAGGATTTGCTGGGCGGATTCATTCGCGGCAATGATCGCGCCATTTTTTGCGGTCAACACTATGCCTTCGGACAAAGCGGCAACGACTGAGTGATAGCGTGTCTCACTTTCGTGCAACAAATCCTCTGCCGATTTTTGCAGTGTAACGTCCTGCACCGTACCGCGCGAGAACAAGGGCTTGCCATCACTATCAAAATCCGTCTCGCAACGTTCTTGCACCCACTTGATGCAACCATTGCGCATCAGCAAACGATGAACCACCTCATAGGGTTTTCGGTCCTTCAGCGACTCGGTATACGCAAGATTTACCAGCTCGCGATCCTCGGGGTGGATGGCGTTGAGGAATGCTGAATAGGTGGCGCCAAACCGGGTTTTATCGATCTCGAACAGGCGAAATATTTCGTCCGACCACACCAGCTCACCCGTCAGCAGGTTCAGCTCCCAGCTACCCACCTTGGCAAGTCGCTGCGCCTCGTTCAGACGTGCTTCACTCAGCCTGCGACGGGAAATATCTATAAACGAGCCCATGGTGCAGATGGGTAACCCGGTGACATCCATCACCATGCTTGCCGACAACTGCATATAGGCCTTTGTGCCATCCTTCAGGCTGGCAAGCAACTCTCCCTGCCAGTGACCATGCTGTTGCAGAGCCTCCATCGCCACTTGAGCATCTGCAGAGCTGCCCCAGAACTCCGTCGGCGAGTGCCCGATCGCATCCTCCTGCCCCTGCAGGCGCCACAGATCAACAAACGCCTGGTTCACATAGAAAAGCTTTCCGTCCTTACCGGCAATCGCGATGGCGTTGATCGAGGACGCGATGGCGGCATCCTTGATGCGCAGATTCTCCAGGCTCTGCGTGAGTTCTGAGGTGCGCTGCCTGACCTGATTCTCAAGATCATCATAGTGGGGCTGCAGACGCTCGGCCATGGTATTGAATGATGCAGCGAGCTGACCCAGTTCGTCCCGCCCGACTACGGTCGCGCGCTGATCGAGCTTGCCGGCGGCAATATTCCGCGCGTTATTACTGAGCATTTTCAACGGGATGACGACCCGGCGTCCAAACAGGAAGGCGCCGATCAGCGTCGCAAAAAGGGACACACCGAGAATCATCAGGCCGAAGTTACGCATGCGGTAAAGCGGGGCGAACGCCTCCTCCGTGTCCATTTTGGTGACCATGCCCCAGCCCAGGCGCGGCAAATAGCGCCATGCAGCCACCACCGGCACGCCCCTGTAATCAAGCGCCAGCGCACTGCCGCGCTCACCATTCAACGCGTGCAACAGCGGGGCTGCGCGCTGTTTATCATCCAGCGGAATTTTGCGTTTCAGCGCTGCATCGGGATCGATTTTCAACGGTGCCATTACCAGCGCGGTGTGTTCGTCCAGCAGGCGCGCCACTATGGTTTCGCCGCTATTCCCCAAACCCGTGCTGTCCAGCAACACTTGAAACACGCGGCCATGATCGATCTGCAGCGCCAGCACACCTGCAAGCCTGCCCTTGATCATCACAGGCACGGCGACAAAGGCGGCGATTGCATTGCCCGAGGGGGCATAAAGTTCAAACCCCGAAATACTGCTGTCCAGAGTATCCAGTGCGTTGCGCGTAACCTTGGCAAGACTGCTGGTGCTTGAGGGGCCGCTAAGCAGATTGGTGGCAAAATCGGCTTCATGCGCATAGGAATAGATCACTCTGCCCTGCGGGGAAATCAGGAACAGGTCGTAATACCCGGTGCTGTCGACAAAGCGCTTGAAATAGGCGCGATAGCTTGCATCCAGTCTGCGATACTCGGCGGACTTCACCCCGCTGCGGTCAAATGCCCGCGCGAATTCACCCATCGCCAGTCGGATAGTATCCGACTGCGACTTGTGCAGCGCATCGTTGACTCGCTCACGCAGATAAGCATCGATCTGATCCACTTTCTTATCGGCGATCGCAGATATTTGCTGTGATACCGACTGCTGCAGCTCCTTTTCAAAAACATACAGCAGGCTGTAGCCGATCAACAGGATCGGCAGCAGCGAGATGAGAAGAAACCAGACCACGAAACGTTGTGTGATGGAGGTAAAACTCATGGCTGCATCCTCCCTGCAGAGTGCAGCAACCTTAACCACTCATCGTGCAAACGATAGCTGGGAAAGGGAATCGGCTCCTGTGCTTGCCCTGCCTCCCAGACGATGTCGAACTGGCCGTCCGGCCTGACCTTGCCGATGCGTGGCGTTTTCCACAGATGGCGGTTTTCAGGTTCGACAGAAACCATCCCTTCCGCCGCGTTCAGCGTCTGACGCAAAATCGTGCGCTGCACTTGCGCGGGCTCTGCGGAACCGGCCTCGCGGGCGGCCTGCACCCACAGATGCAGGCCGATATAGGACGCTTCCAGCGGTTCGCAGGTCAGCCGCTCGGCGCCAAAGCGATCCTGATATGCTGCAATAAAACGCCGGTTGTTTTCGCCCGGCAAGGATTGAAAATAACTCCACACCGCATAATGCCGGCCAAGACGTGCGCCGCCCCAGGCATTCATCTCCACTTCCGCCACGCTGAATGAAACCATGGGCAGATTTCTCAGTCCTGCTTTCTCCAGCGCGGAAAAAAAATAAGCGTTGCTGTCGCCGTTAAATGTATTTAGCACCACCTGTGGCCGCTGTTTGACGATGTCGGCCACCAAGGCCTCCATGTCGCTCGAGCCCAGTGGCAGGTAGCGCTCGCCGGCCAGCACGCCGCCGTGCGCAGTCAGCATGTCCTTGATGATGAAATTGGCCATGTGCGGAAAGACGTAATCGGATCCCGCCAGATAAACGCGTTTTCCCAGTTTCTCAAGCGCCCAGCGCACGCCGGGGATGATTTGCTGGTTGGGTGCGGCGCCGGTGTAGATGATATTGGGCGATTGCTCCATGCCTTCATACTGCACGGGGTAAAACAGCAGGTGCTGGTGCAGTTCGACTACCGGCTTCAGCGCCTTGCGGCAGGCGGAAGTCCAGCAGCCAAACAGCGCGCTGACCTTTTCCTCTACGATCAGGCGCTCGGCCTGCTCGGCACAATATGCCGCATCGGAACGGCAATCCACTACCACTGCTGCAATTTTTTGCCCCTTGATGCCGCCGGCTGCATTCGCTTCTTCGATTGCCAGCTGCAGCGCATCCACCAGCGGTTTTTCGCTGATTGCCATGGTACCGGTAAGGGAATGCAGGATGCCGATTTTTATGGCAGGTTTGCTGCGATCATACAAGGTGAACAACAACACAATACTTAATAAAACCAGCGCAATCAAAATAACAACGGCCAGTCTATTTTTTAACAGAAACTGTTTTTGCATAGTTGCCCCGACACTTATTAAATGCAATTGATCTTAAATGCAATTGATCACGATTTTAAAAATTGCCCGTTACAAATAAAGCGCTGCTGCAGGGACGCTTCTTTACAAACCTGATGAACAGGATGAGCATCACTTGCCGTGGACACCTGGGCGCCCTGACAATTTGTCCAGCAGAATGATCAACTGGATGATATCCACCGGTTTGGTCAGGTAATCCACAAAACCTGCATCCAGGCCTTTTTTGATATCACGTTCCATCGCGTTGGCACTGATGGCGACCACCGGAATATCGCGGGTGGCCAAATCGCTTTGCAAAACACTGAGCGCCTCAAATCCATTCATGCCGGGCAGGTTGATGTCGAGCAAAATAATATCCGGGCGGTGTGCGCGTGCCATTTTCAACCCCAGTTCTGCGCTGGGGGCACTGAGCATTTCCAGGTCAAGGCGGCTGGAGATGGTTTTCTGCACCAGACGCACGCTGGAAGGATTGTCTTCGATATAGAGCACGCTGCGCGAGTTGCACATTGCAGCCTGCATGGCCGCAATATCATGCAACGGCTCATACTTGTTTTCCGCATCATGGCCTCCCTCGACCAGAGGGAATTCGACCCAGAATGTGCTGCCGCTACCGCTAACACTTTCCACGCCGATAATGCCACCCATGGCCTCGGTCAGTCTTTTGGTGAGAGCCAGCCCGATACCGGTGCCCTCGACACCGTCATAGGCAGATTGCAGGCGCTCGAAAGGTTTGAACAATCGCGGCAGCGAATCGGCTGCAATGCCGCGACCGCTGTCTGTGACTGCGATCCGCACCCATCCGCTCCGCACCCGCTTACAGCTGACTCCGACGCTGCCGCCGTCGCGGTTGAACTTGACGGCATTGGACAACAGATTGAGCAATATCTGACGCAGACGCAGCGCGTCTGCGTGGATAACGTAATCACCTGTAATGCCTACGCTCAACTTGAGATTTCTGTCGGCAGCCAGCGCCTTCACCAGCGGCACACACTCGCGTACCTGCTGCGCTACGGCCAAATGCTCGGCCACCAGTTCCATCCGCCCGCTCTCGATGCGCGCCAGATCCAGCACCTCGTTGATCAGTTCCAGCAGATGCTCGCCAGCGCGCATGATCTCCTGCACGTAGTCGGCCTGCTCCATTTCAAGCGTATTAGTAGAATCGTAGGCGAGTAACTGTGTAAAACCCAGTATCCCGTTCATCGGCGTGCGCAGCTCGTGGCTCATACGGGAGAGGAATTCGGATTTTGCATTGTTCGCGCGCTCGGCTTCTTCCTTGGCGCTTACCAGTTCGGCTGTACGCTGTTCCACCCGCTGTTCGAGTTCCTCGTTGAGGTGCTTGAGCGCGGCTTGTGCCAATTGCCGTTCGGTGACATCCTGTACCGTTCCCATCGAGCGCAGTGCTTTTCCTTCGGCATCAAACTCGGTAATGCAGCGCTCATGCACCCACTTGATGCGTCCGCCGCGCACGGGCAGACGATGGATGATCTCGTAGCGGGTATGAGCCTCAAGCGAGCGGGTATAGGCAAGGTTCACACTATCGCGGTCATCGGGGTGGATGACGCTGAGAAAATCTTGGTATGTGCCTCCAAACCGGCTTTTATCGATTTCGAACAGGCGGAATATTTCATCTGACCACACCAGCTCACCCGTCCGCAGATCAAGTTCCCAGCTGCCCACCTTGGCAATGCGCTGTGCCTCGATCAAGCGCTCAGCACTGGTGTGCAAAGCCTGCATGCTGCTGCGTATCGCGCCCCCCATCAAGTTAAAGTGCCGGGCCAGCTGGCCGATTTCATCGCGTGTATCAACCTCTGCCCTCACCTCATAATTGCCTGCTGCAATAGCCTGCGACGACTGCACCAGTTTCTTAACATGCCTGGTCAGCCAGTAGCCCGCCAAAGACAGCCCGAGTATGGTGACAGCAAGTCCGAGCATGCCTATCAGCACGCCTTGATTCAGCAGCAAGGAGCGCGCATCAAACAGTGAGGCGAAGGACAATCCGTAGCGAAGCTCGCCTACCAGCAGCTTTTCAACATGTAGTGGCAACGCACCATTGAACAGCACCTTGTTTGCGTCCGGAATTGAGTCGACCGGCGGCAGGGCATCCGTGTCTATGTTGCCGCCTCTGCTGAACACCCTGCCGCCCTTATCCAGAATGACCACGTAAACAAGCGAGCTACTGGCATCGCGCAGCAAATCATCGACAATGCCCTGTACGCCGGAATAGTCGCGCCTGAACAAAGCCGGTGCCAGCGCAACGTTAAGCATGGGCGTTATGTCCCTGACCTTTTGCGCTCCTTGCTGTTCAATAGCCTTGTTGACCAGTCGCTGGGTGTTCGCAAACAGCATCAGCAGCATTACCGTCTCGATCAATACCGCCGCCAGTACCAATTTCCAGCGCAGGGAACCGCGCAGCCAGGAAAAAATCATTTCAGTTCCTCGCATGACGCAGATAGGGATCGAGTGTGAGCATGGTTGCATCATCGACGGGCAGCCATGCGCCCTGATTGGTGAGGGCGAAGTAAGTTTTTCCCTCCGCCGTATCATTAAAGGCGATCAAGGCACGGCGCAGCTTCGCTACCATTGCCTTTGGTACGCGCGGGTGAGCCATGATGATCAAGCCGGGCACCTCTGCTGACTTTGCAATCACACGCAGTTGGTCCCTTTGCGCATAACTGCGCCATGGTGCAAATCCTGCAGCGCCTGCATCGCAATCTCCGCGCAGAATCGCGGCCATCGCATTCTGCATATTGCTCTGTTCAAGCAGCTTGAAATCGCCTGACTCCAACCCCTGGCTATGAAATAATTCTATCGTGAGCATATTGATGATCGCCGCAGCGGGCGGAATGGCGAGCGATTTGCCGCGCAGGTCGGACAGCTTCTGCACTTGCGAATCTTTCGCCACCAGAATCACGCTTTGCGTGCGGTAACGGGTAATCGCGACACGTTGAAAACCGCTTTCAATTTCCGCCAGACGACCCAAATGCGGAGCGGTGTAAACGATGTCGTATTCGCCAGCCCTTGTGCGGTCGCGGAAGCTGTTGAAATCGGGAGCGGAGACAATTTCCATCTGCCGACCGCTAATCTGCTGCAGGTAATCACGCAGAGGCGAGCAGAGTGCAATCAGTTGCGTATTACTTTGATAGGGGAATATGCCAAAGACCAGCGGCGTTTCGACAGCTCGCCCATCCTTGCCGAAGGCAAGCAGAGCGCAGCTTATACAGACAAGGCCCAGGCGCTTGAAGCCTCCGGCTTGGGTAGGACACGACGTCCTCTGCATCAAATCGCGTGCAGCATTTAAAACCGCTTCATTGAAGCGGCGCATGTTGCAGTTTGAGTGCAGAAAATCGACTGGCATTTGTTGCATCATGCTTTTCTCAATCATGTGTGATGCATGAGCCGTTAGCGGCAGCCAGACTAATTTCTTTAAACCCGTGAGGTTAAAAAATAATAAATTGTTTTAATTCAGTATATTATCCAACACCCCCAGCAATTTAAGTATATCCAACGGTTTGGTCAGATAATCGGCAAAGCCTGCATCCAAACCGCGATCCCGATCGCCCTTCATGGCATTGGCAGTAAGCGCGATCACGGGAATATGCGCAGCTCCAGGTTCGGCCCGAATCTGCGACAGCGCTTGATAGCCATCCATTCCGGGCAGATTGATGTCCATCAAAATAAGCTCTGGCGGATTTGCCCGCACCATTTCAAGGCCGCTTTCGGCAGTAGTGGCAGTGCGCAGCTCCCAGTCCTGTCTGCTGCTAAACACCTGCTGCATCAGGCGCAGGTTCATTGGATTATCCTCGATATACAGCACCACGGGCCGATCCGCATGGGCGTGCTCCGAATGAAAACTTGCGCCGGTGGCGCTGCTGCTTGCGGCTGGCAGTCCGCTTCGTTCATGGAAAGTCGCAAGAGGCAACTCCATCCAGAAAGTACTACCCTGCCCCTCCGTGCTTTCAAAAGCTATGGTTCCGCCCATCGCTTCCACGATGCGCTTGGTGATAACCAGGCCAATACCCGTGCCTTCCACCTCGCCACGCTCTTCTCCCAGACGATCGAAAGCATGAAAAATCCGCTCCCGCTTGTCGGCCGGAATGCCCACCCCGCTATCCGTCACGGCAATGCGCGCGCTGTCCTCAATAATCTCGCACACCAGGTGCACTGTGCCGTTGGCCTTGTTGTATTTGATGGCGTTGGTGAGCAGATTGATGAGTGCCTGGCGCAGCCGGTTAAAATCTGCCCACACCGTGATTTCCATCACCTCGCATTGCATGATTATTATTTTGACACCCCGGTCATGTGCCATGGACTGCACCATGTTCAGGCTGTCGCATACCACGCCCTTCACTTTCACCTCCTCCAGGGACAGATCCAGCTGATTCGATTCTATGCGTGCAAGATCGATCATGTCGTTGACCAGCGACAGCAGATGCCGGCCGGCACCTTCTATCTGCCGCGAGTTGTCGCGCGTTGATTGCGGCAGCTGCTCATCCATACTGAACAGTTGCGAGAAACCAAGGATGGCGTTGAGGGGAGTCCTCAACTCGTGGCTCATGCTGGCCAGAAATTCGCTCTTGGCGCGGCTGGCTGCCTCGGCTGCCTCTTTGGCCTTCACCATTGCAATCTCGTTTGCTTTTACATGGGTGATGTCGGTGCGTATGGAAATATAATGATAGGGCAAACCTTCTGCATCGATGAAAGGAACAATGCTGGTGTCCACCCAGTACAGGTTGCCATTCTTGCTGCGATTGCATACTTCGCCATGCCAAATGTTGCCGCCGGCTATGGTGTGCCACATCTCGGTATAGAACTCGTCGGGATGCTGGCCGGATTTTATGATGCGGTGATTCTTGCCTATCAGTTCGGCGCTGCTGTAGCCACTGACTTCGCAAAATTTTTCATTGACGTAAATGATATTGCCGCTGAGGTCTGCCACACTCACGATGGCGTGCGCATCCAGCGCTTGCTGTTGCCTCTCCAGCTCGTAGCGGGCTGAGCGCAGAATTTCTGCTTTCTCCAGGCCCCTGCGGTAGCCCCGTGCATGCTTGCTGATTACCCCAATCATATGGCTGGGCGATACCAGTTTGCTCAAAAAATTCTCGCTGCTGCTATTGATAGCTTGAATCTGCAGCAACAGCTCGGACTCTGTCGACAGATAAACGATGGGGATCGCCGCATATTGGGGATCATCACGCAGTATGCCCCCCAATTCCGGGCCTGTGCACAGTTCCATCTCCATACCCAGCACCAGGACATCAGCCGCAAATTTATCCAGCCTCTCGGTCACCTGCAACGGATCATTGACGACACTCACCTCCATGCCGGCCATGCGCAGCATTTGCGCATGTTGCGTCTGCTGCTCTGATTCATCGTCAATCAGCATCACACGGTAAGGTTGTTCAGGGGGCTGCAGCGCCGATTCGGCTATGATGCGCAATAATCTGGCGCGTTCCACAGGCTTGGACAGATATCGCGTGACACCCGCCCGGTAAGCTGCCAGCCTCGCAACCACATCTTGCTGCGCCGACAGGCAAATAATGGGCACGCTGTTTTGGCACTGCGCCTGCATATCAGCCAGGATGCGAGCGGGGGGACTTTCCCCTTTCTTGAATTTCCTGTCCAGGATGACCGCAGCGGGCGCAGTCCCCCTGTCGCAAATTGATTTAAAAGCCTCGAATTGAGTTAGCGCCTCGACTCGATAGCCGGCACTTTCCAGCATCGAAACAAGCTCATGATCCTGGCCGTCGCTATCGCTCAATACAACGATACGTCCGGATACCAGGCACTCAGACCTTACGGATACTTTCTGCTCTTGCTTGTCAGCAAGGCGAATGCCTTTTACCATTCTTTCCCCTGAGACATATATTTATACATTCAAGCTGGAAGCACATCTATGGTGCCCCAACTTATAGATTGCCTGCTGTAGCGCAACTTTTTTGCAAAGAATACCTCATCTGGCGCCCAAATTCCCGGCATTATTGAAATTTTCTGCATGCGGATAAGAGCATGGCGAATTCGCCAAATGGGCGCAACAAGCTTAACATGGCAGAAATCAATCCATCTCCATGACAGGAAGAGCCATGCACGCAATCCTGATGACCGCCGCCGGCCCCGCTGATGTGCTGCAGCTGCGCGAAATGCCACAGCCGCAGCTTCCTTCAGCCCAACATATACGCGTAAAACTCGCGGCTGCCGGCATTAACCCGCTGGACACCAAACTGCGCAGCAAACCGGCTTATTACCCAGACCAGCTTCCCGCCATCCTGGGCTGCGATGGCGCAGGCGTGGTAGAGGCTGTGGGCGGCGATGTCAGCCGCTTCAAGCTCGGCGACGCAGTCTATTTCTGCAACGGCGGCATTGGTGACGAACCCGGCAACTATGCCGAATACACCACCGTCCACGAAGATTATGTTGCCGCCAAACCCGCGAAACTCAGCATGCCGGAAAGCGCCGCCCTGCCGCTGGTGCTCATCACCGTGCAGGAGGCGCTGATCGATCGCGCCAATCTGCAAGCCGGGCAAACGATCCTGATCCATGCGGGTGCGGGCGGGGTGGGACATATTGCAGTCCAGATCGCACGCAATCTCGGTGCACGTGTCGCCGTCACCGTGAGTGATGAGCACAAGACTGCCATCGCAAAAGATTTCGGGGCAGAAAAAATTATTGATTACCGCCGGCACGACTTTGTACAGGAAGTGCTGGCATGGAGCGAAGGAAAGGGGGCGGATGTGGTGTTCGATACGGTTGGCGGCGACACATTCTTGCGCTCAATGAATGCCGTACGTTACGGCGGCAAACTGGTCAGCCTGCTTTCCACCCCGCTGTCCCTTGCCGACTCCCAGCTGGCACGGCTGCGCAATCTGTCGCTGTGTTACGAGCTGATGCTGGCCCCGCAGCTGATGAAAATGCACGATGAACGCGTGCGACAGCGCCGCATACTGGAACTGGGTGCACAGCTGGTGGACGCGGGGAAATTAGAAGTATTGGTCAGCAAAACACTGCCCCTGGCCGATGCAGCAGAAGCACATCGCCTGATCGAGCAGGGCGGTGTCAGCGGCAAGATCGTGCTGACGATGTAATGGCGATTTACATTGGCGATCCAATTATGGATGATCGGATTTTTTGGACATAACCCGCCACAATAAATGCCAATCACACTGACATGTTCATCGACACCCACTGCCATCTCGACGCCGCCGAATTTGGTGACACACAAAACGCGCTGATAGAAGAAGCGCTTGCTGCAGGCGTCAGCATGATCGTGCTGCCCAGCGTTGCAGCCGCCAACTTCGCCACGGTGCGGAGTATCTGCGCACAGCATGACGCCTGCGCACCCGCCTTCGGCATACACCCCATGTATGTAGACAGAGCAACGCCTGCCGACCTGGCTGCATTACGCAATATTATTACATTAACTCAATCAGTTGCGATTGGAGAGATCGGCCTGGATTTTTTCGTGGAAAATTTCGATCGGGAAAAGCAGGAATATTATCTTGCGGCACAACTTGAACTTGCGCAGGCGTTCGACCTGCCGGTGCTGCTGCACATCCGCAAAGCACAGGACACCATCCTCAAACACCTGCGCCGCACGCCGGTGCGCGGCGGCATTGCCCACGCCTTTAACGGCAGCCTGCAGCAGGCGGAGGAATTCATCAAGCTCGGCTTCAAACTGGGCTTCGGCGGCGCAATGACCTATCCGCGCGCCACCAGACTGCGCGAACTGGCCGCCACCCTGCCGCTGGAAAGCATCGTGCTTGAAACCGATGCGCCCGATATCCCGCCTGAATTCCTGCAGCGGGGGCAGCCCAACCGCCCGGCTTATCTGCCGCGCATCGCCGCGACACTGGCGGAATTGCGTCATATACCCATCGCTGAAATTGCGCGCATTACCTCGGATAATGCGCGCAGCGTATTGCCTGCCCTAGCCCTTGCGCAAGGACATGCGTGAAAGAACTCCATCCTTCAAAACAAACTGGTGCTTCATGGCAGCAGCCACATGTAGCAGGCTCAGCACGACCAGCGCAGCGGCCATCAGTGCATGCACCTGGTGTGCAGCATAGCCTTCAAAATCCTGCGGCAATGCGCCAATATGCCTGAACAGAACCATGAACAGATCAGCCTTGATTGCCAGCGCCATACCGGATATTGCCGCCAGCACCGTCAGCGGATACAGTAAACGTCGCACTCCCTTGCCGAGCTTGTCCATCTTCGGACTGTCAGTGACGACAGGCGCAGGCGCGGCGGTTCTCACGCGCAAGATCAGGCGCAGGATAGTCAGGACCAGTATGCTCGCACCGCCGAACATATGCATTTGCAGCAGCTGAATTTTTTCAGGCACATCGTTCTTCATTTCATCCAGCACAAACGCGCCCATAAAGAAAACCGCAAAGATGACAAGCGCCAGCAGCCAGTGCAGCACGACCAGGGCGGGGTGATATTGTTTTATTTCGGACATGATTTATCCTTAACAGAGATTGAATAAATTCAGGCGGGAGGATTAAGCATGCAGCATTGCTGCGCTCAATCCTTACTGTGGCTTATTGCGGATGCGTTACAAAGGTGTAGGCGGCATGGCAGGCGATACAGTTATTCATCGCAATGCTCAACTGCTTAACCGTGTGCTGGCTGTCTTTCAGCTTTTCCGCATCGGCGGCGATCTCATCAAACTTCTTGCGCGTATCAAAACCCAGCGCCTTCATCTCAAGCGGAATTTTTCTGAACAGTGAGCCCGGAGTCTCGGCTTCTGCGGCCATGCCTGACACTTTGGCTACCCTGGCAACCTCGGCAAAATCCTGCGCGGCTGCAGCTGCCAGTATGGACTGCGAGCTCTGTAGCCAGGTACGCATCTCCAACAGCAGTGCGTTGTGCTCATCCTTGTTCAGTTTGACCGCCATCCTTCCATCCTCGGAAGGCGCCACTTCACCCGCGGTAAATTTGTAGGCAAACACGGCTACGACTATCGACAACACTGCGACCAGCACCCAACTCAGTTTGCAGCTTTTCATGATATCTCCCTTGTTATTTAATTATGATTGAATGAAACCAACTGGTAATGCTTACTGCTTGCCCTAAAAGTGCTCCGCGAATGGCTTGCGGAATGTCTGGTGGCAAGCCAGACACGATGCCTGCACTTTCTGAAAGGCTGCGATTACCTGCACCCCATTATTTTCATGCGCCGCATGTTCCATCTCGTGCGCCGCTTCATGCGTTTGCATGTCGAAGGACTTGAACTTGCCCATATTGCCGCCCATGAAACTGATGATGCGCGCCTTCTCTGCAATGGGTGGCTGCGGATGCGCGGCAATCAGCGGTGCGGTATTGGCCACCTGTACCCAGTCCTCATAGGCTATCGCACCGGCTATGGTCTGCATGTGCTTGCCCAGGTCTTTCATTACCCCCTGCAACGCCAGCGGCTCGTCTGCCTGTGCAGGCGCAGTGATTGTCAGCAGTGACAGCATGATGGCTATTGCAGCCAGTATCGTGTTCATCTTCTTTCCTTTCATGAAATTAAAATTCAAACCGCGCTGTGATAATTACGCAGGGTCAGTTCTTTTCTTGATGCCATGCAAAAAAATCGGGAATGTCTTTGCCGCCTCCTGCAGCAGCGAGCGTTTGCCGCCAAATATCGAGACCTGCATCACCAGCCCCTGAATCATGCCGATGTACAGCACCGCTGCGCTCTTGCTGTCCAGCGCGGTATCCACCAATGCCTGTGCTTTTGCCTCCTCCAGCAGCTCCGCTATGCGTCCCTCATATCCCGACATGATTTCCTGTATCAGCTGCCGCATCTTTCCGTCCTTTTTATGCTGCAGCTCGGAAAACAGGATGCGCGGAATAGCCGGATGTTTGCTGATGAAGGACACATGGGCAAGGAACATGCGCTCGATCGCGTCGAGCGGATCGCTGGCATCGGCTGCAGCCTTGCCCAGCACCCGCATCAGACTTTGCTGTATCCAGTGCATCACTGCCAGCCAGATTTCATCCTTGCTTGCAAAATGCCGGAAGATGGCGCCCTGCGTCAGGTGCATCGCATCCGCCATATCCTGCGTGGTAACGCTGCTCACATCTTTTTCAGCCGCCAGTTCAACCGCCACCCGAACGATTTCGCTCTGCCTATCCTCGGACGACATACGCTTTTTGACCACTTCTGGTTCAACTGCTGGTTTCATTTATTGCTCCCTGAAATACAACTTCAAATTCCTGCCACTGAGATCACAGAGAATGATGGGGTTTCTCTGTCTTTTGTGGACTTTCCAAAAAGATGACCATACTTCTCGTCACACCCCTGCTTTTTGCGCGCTGGGTAACTCACCGATCCCTAGCTACACCGCTTTCGCTGTGATCTCTGTGGCTTGCATTTGCTGTTTTTCCAATTCATACCTCTCTGCCTTCGCCCGCCTCTTCATAGGTGCGCCCGTCTCTGATGTGATAGATGCGCTTGAAGGTCGGAATAATCTTTTCATCGTGTGTAACGACAATGATCGCTGTCTGATATTGCTGCGCCATCTGGTTGAGCATGCGCACCACATTGAGCGCGCGCTCGCTGTCCAGGGGTGCTGTCGGTTCGTCGGCCAGTATCACCGGCGGGTGATTTGCCAGCGCGCGCGCAATCGACACGCGCTGCTGCTCGCCACCGGACAGTTGCGACACGGCGGCTTTGGCCCTATGCCCGACATCCAGCGCCTGCAGCAATTCCAGCGCGCGGCTGCGCGCGGCAGCATTCGCAACACCTGCCAGCATCGGCAGCAGTGCCACGTTATCGGTCACATCCAGAAACGGTATCAGATAAGGCGCCTGGAAAATAAAGCCAATGCGGTCGCGCCGCAGCGTGCGCAAATCTGCAATTTTCCATGCATCCTCGTAGATGATTTGGCCGCCCAGCGTCATGCGTCCCGAGGTCGGCTCTATCACCGCCCCCAGGCATTTGAGCAGGGTGCTTTTGCCGGAGCCGCTCGGCCCGACCAGGCCCACTACTTCACCCGGCCAGATGGTCATGTCGACGCCCTTCAACGCGTCTACCGCGGTGTCGCCCTCGCCGTAACGCTTGGTCAGATTCTCGATATGTATTGCCGGTGTGTTCATCTGCCTAGCCTCCTATCGCGTTGGCCGGATCAACACGCAGCGCGGCGCGGATCGCAAAGATGCTGGCAAAGGCGCACATCAGCATCACCAGGAAAAAGCCCTTGACGGCATCCCCGGGGATCAACAGCACGTATTTCGGGAACAGCGGCGCCCACAGGGTGGCCGACAATTTTCCCACCATGAAGCCGATCAGCCCCAGACCCAGCGCCTGTTGCAGGATCATGCTGCTGATCGTGTAATTGGTGGCGCCAATCAGCTTGAGCACGGCAATTTCGCGTATCTTGTTGAGGGTCATGGTATAGATGATGAACGCCACGATAGCGGCGCTGACGATCGCAAGGATCACCAGAAACATGAAAATCTGCTTCGACGAGGTGGCAATCAGGCGCGCCACCAGTATCTCTTCCATCTGCGCCTTGGTATAAGCCTGCAGGTGTTTCCAGCGCCGTATCTCGCTGGCCACCGCCTGCGCATCCGCGCCGCGCGTGACGCGCACCAGCACCGTATTCACGAAGTGGCTGGTGATCTGGCTAGCCTGTACCGCCTCAAGCAAACCGGGTACGCCCGGGCGGTTGAAAGCCGGATTGCTGGCGGTGCGTACGCGCTCATTCAGCAGGGCATCGTTGTCCTTGAGAAACTGCACCTCCTGCGCGTCCTTGAGCGGGATAAACAGCATCGGGTCGCCGCCGGATGAAACCATGCGCTGCGTCAGCCCCACCACCGTGTAGTCGTGGCGGCGTATGCGCACCTTTTCGCCCAGCGCAAATCCGCTTTTAATATCGGCCAGCGCCTCGTAATGCGAACGCGCAAGCGGCCGGCCGGCAATCAAATAGGTGGGCTCCCCGGGTTTCCCGGGCTCGAATCCCACCAGCATCACGCGCACTTCCTTGCTTTTGCCTGTTGTCTTTTCGGCAGAGCTTGCCTGCATAGTCAGATAAGTCACGTTGCCTGCAGCCATGATGCCGGGTCGACCGAGCAAATCGCGCGCCACATCGTCGCGCACGCTGGAAGGTTCGGCATAAGGCCCCAGCGTATCCTGCTGCACCACCCACAAATCCGCACCGGCGTTGTCGATCATTACTTCGGCATCGTCGACCATGCCGCGATACACGCCCGCCATAGTGAGGGTCACGCCGATCAGCAAGCCCAGACCGATGCCGGTGAAAACAAACTTGCCCCAGCCATGCAAAATATCGCGGCCAGCCAGATTGATCATGGCTTTGCTTTCACAATTTCAGCCACCACTTTTACTTTCATGCCGGCGCGCAGTTCCTGCTGGCTATATACGATCACTTCTTCGCCTTCAGCCAACCCGGAGATTATCTGCGTACGCCCTTCCAGCGTAGACAGACCAGACTTCACCGGCTTGAACTGCACCCGTCCGTCCTGCATGACCCACACACCCTCCTGCTTATCCAACTGCTTCAGGGCGGCTGCCGGGATGGACAGCGCATGCTCCAGCTGCGGCAATTTGATGGTAACTTCGGCCAGCTCACCCACCATTGCGCCCGCAGCTGATGCTGCAAATTCCACGTTGACGATGCGCTCTTCGGTGATCGCATCGCCGATCTGCTCGACACGAATAACGCGGCCCGGCAAGACTGTATTGGGTTGTGAACGCAGCACAATCTCGGCCGTCTGGCCGACTCGCACCAGCCCGACCTGCTTCTGCTCGATGCGCGTTCTAATCCACAGACTGGCCGGGTCTATCACCTGAATGATGCTCTGCCCGGCCACTACCGTGACACCCGGCTCAGCCAGCCTCGCGGTAACGATGCCTGCAACCGGGCTGAGCAAGCGTGTTTGCGCGCGCAGCTTGCCGACGCCATCGGCATCGGCGCGTGTTCTGACCTGATCAAGCTGTGCTGAAGACAGCGCTGCACTTGCCGATGCCACGGCGGAAAGGGCTGCGTTTTTCTCGTGCAGCTTCGCATCCAGCATTTCCTGGCTGACATATCCGCCCGCGCGCAGATCGGCAAAACGCGTGTAGGCTGCGCTGGCGGTTAATGCACGGCTGTTCGCCTCGGCCAGCTGCGCTTCCGCCACGCGTATTGCATATAGCGAACGTTCGGCCGCCTGCTGGCTGCTGGTCACACGGTCATTCAGATCGACCGCATCCATTTCAGCCAACAGCTGGCCTGCCCGCACGCGATCTCCCTGATCCACCAGTATCCTGCTGACACGGCTGGTCAGCGTGGGCGCAAGATTGTAGCTGTGCCTGGCTTCAAGCGTGCCCACACCGAACACGCCATTCGTCAGCGTGCCGTTGCTCGCCTTGCCCAGCGTCACCTTGATCGCAGCCAGGGGGCCCTGCGTGGTGACGATCCATGCAAACACTCCGGCTACCAATAGCCCCAGAGCGATCAGGCGAATTTTAAGTTTAGACATAACATGCACCAGCGTAATAAAACAAAAAAGTAAGTTGTATCCAGATTTATCTGCGCTGCAATGTGAAAGCAGCCGCGCCTGTGATCGCCGTCCAAACCACTGTGCGCAGGCTCATGGCGATCACCGTGCGCTGCTCGTATGCAGCGCCGGAATTAATGTGCAGGCCGAATGCGGCAAAAGTGAGCGCTGTCGCTGCTGCAATGGCTGCGGCAAGCCAGAGCGCCCAGCGCTGCTGCAACCACAAGCCGACACCGGCGACGACATAGGCGAAGCCCGCCACAAAATTAGACCAGAGCACGAACGGCACATAATTGCCGGCGGCAGCACGCGCCGCATCGTCGCCGAACAGAACCGCGCCACCTTCCTTGATGGTCAGCAGACCGAAGCCGAGCGCGAGCAGGGAAATCGCCCAGATCAGAAATCCGCGTTGTTGTTTGTTTGCATCCATGCTGAGCACCCCTTGTTTTTATTAAGTTGACAAAAGCAATCGATCATTACTGCGCGCAGTGGATACCATGCATACCGTATCACCCACAAGAAAGTAATTGGTTACTATCTTATTCATCCGCACCCGCAATGTCAATCCCGCAATGAGGCGTCGCACAACAAACCCTGTTTCCTGCAGTGCGGTTGCTTTGCTGTGACTTAACCCGCATCGCGCATGCTGAGTACTCCATAGTTAAAAAAGACCATTTACTGGATAATGCGCGCCATGCAAAATATCCCTCCCGAATTTACCCGCACCCACATCCTGCTAGGCGATGCTGGCCTGCAACAGCTCGCCGGCAAGCACGTATTTGTGGCCGGCCTGGGCGGTGTCGGTTCATATTGCGTGGAAGCATTGGCGCGCGCAGGCATCGGCCGTCTTACGCTGCTCGACCACGATGTCGTCGCCGTCAGCAATATCAACCGCCAGCTGCTGGCGCTGCATTCCACCATAGGCCAGTCCAAGGCGGAACTGATGCGCGCCCGCGTCTCTGGCATTAATCCGGATTGCAAGGTCACCATCCTCAAGACCTTCCTCACCATCGATAACGTCAACAATCTGGTACCCGCCGACAGCGACTATGTGATCGACTGCATCGACTCGCTGTCGTGCAAGGTTGCATTGGTGGCAGAGAGTTTAAAGCATGGGTTTAATGTCGCCTCCAGCATGGGCGCGGGCAATCGCATCGACCCAAGCCGTATAAAAATTGCAGACATCAGCAAGACCGAGGTGTGCCCGCTGGCGCGGCTGATACGTTTGCGCCTGCGCCGCGAGAATATCTACAAGCCCATGCTCACCGTGTATTCCGACGAAGCCAGCAGCGCGCCTTTGCCGCCCCAGCCGGTCGAAGGCCCGGGGCGGGCACGCGCAGTGAACGGCACCATCAGCTATATGCCCGCGTTATTCGGCATGATGCTGGCGGGTGCGGTGCTCAATCGTCTGCTGGAAAAATAGTGTCAGTCGTAGGGTGCGTCACACGCACCATGGTGCGCACGGCGCACCCTACCTAAGTTGAAACAATCAGCGAGTCTGATGAATTCAAACAGCAGGTGTATTTGCAATACTTTCTCGCATTGCAATCTTGCTTGCATCAAAATGCTACCGCGCCTGTCCGCTTCGCTGCACCACAGCGCAACCAGCCCTTTAGAATCGATGGGATGCAGCGACTACAGGCGCATGGCTTATTTAAGCCAGCCCTTGCGCTGAAACAGCCAGAACGGCAACAGCACCGACAACACCATTAAACCCAGCGCAAAGACATAACCCATTCCCCAATCGAGTTCGGGCATGTGGCGGAAATTCATGCCGTAGATGGACGCGATCAGCATGGGCGGCAACAGCGCCACCGAAGCCACCGAAAACAGACGCACAATCTTGTTCTGGTTGATATTGATGAAGCCGACAGTGGCGCTCATCAGGAAGTTGATTTTGTCGAACAGGAAAGAGGTGTGACCGTCGAGCGAATCGATATCCTGCATGATCTGGCGCGCGTCCTCGTGCTGTGCCGGGCTGAGCATTTTACTGCGCATCAGGAAAGACATGGCCCTGCGCGTATCCATCACATTGCGGCGGATGCGCCCGTTTAGGTGCTCGGCCTGTGCGATGCTAGCCAGTACCACCGCTGCAGCTTTGTCACTCAACTTTGTCTGCAGCACCGCCCTGCTGACATCACCCAAATCGGCATAGACCTCTTCCAGCGCATCGGCGGAAAATTCAACGTCCATCGAATAGAGATCAATCAGCACATCCTTGCTGCTTTCAATATCGCCGGACTGCAAATGCGTGCGCGTGCGCAAACTGTGGAACACCGGCAGATCTTCCTCATGCACGCTGAACAGAATATCGCCGCTCAACACAAAGGCCACCGTCACGCTGCGAGACTCGCTCAGCTTGCCCAGCAGGAAGTCCGAGCGCAGATGAATCTCGCCCTCTTCTTCATAAAAGCGCGCGCTCGCCTCAATGTCGCGCAGATGTTCAGGTTTGGGCAATTTCAGCTTGTAGATCCGCTCTACCCAGTGACGCTCTTCGCTTGATGCAGCAACGACATCTATCCAGATGGGATTTTCCGGGCGTTGTTCGCCCGCTGTTTCCAGGTGAATCTGGCGCAGGCGGTTGTTGCTGAGGGTAAAGGCGCTTAACATGGCTTAATTCTTCTTTCATGACACATCGATAGCTTACAGGATACTATTTTTTGCATCCGCTATCTTCCTGAGAGATTTTATCTGACAGAAGCATTTCTGCTCGCTTAAAATATTCATTCCGGAATAAGAAAAAATTCTTCGCCTCATGAAAATTACCCTGATACGGCATGGCGAAAGTGTCGCCAATGTCGGCAACTTTATTAGCGACGATCCGCGCAAACCCGTGGGCCTGACGGACAAAGGCAGGGCCCAGGCCGAGTCGCTAGCACAACGCTTGCGTGAGGAAGTATTCAGCCATGCCTACACCTCACAGTTTCCCCGCGCCCGCGAGACTGCCAGTATCCTGCTGCGCCACCACGACTGCAGGCCGATGGTCGATGCGCGCCTGAATGAACGCAAGTCGGGCATGGACGGCCTGCCGGTGCATCTGTTTAACGATCAGGTCAAATGCGATCCGCTGCATTTCACAACTAGAGATGGAGAATCATTTGTGCAGCAGATGGAAAGATTACGCGGTTTTCTGGACGAGCTGGCAAGCCGCCACCCCGAGGGAAACATACTGGCAGTGTCGCACGAAAATCCCATCATTGCTGCGCTGGCCTTGACCGTAGAGGATGCGTCAACTGTGGTGCTCAGCGGCCTGGAGAATTGCGGCCGGCTCGATCTGAATTGGCCCCGGGATGCTTTTCACAAATATTGAAACACTCAGGTGCAGCGTGCGTGCCCGAAGGCATGTGACACCACTGCAAATCGTGTTATTTCAAGAATTGCGGAATGGTCAGGCGCGCCTCAGTCCCGCCACCGGCACGCGGCAATAACTCGATGTTCCAGCCATTCACATCGGCCAGTTGCTTTGCAATCGCCAGTCCCAGCCCGCTGCCACCGGTGGCCGTGCTGCGCGATGACTCCAGGCGGTAAAAGGGACGAAATACATTTTCCACCTCCGCTGCCGGAATACCTGGCCCACCATCGAGCACGCGAATCACGCTTTCGCTTTTAGCGCATTCACACTGCAGCTCAATTTGCTTGCCTGCCCCGTAACGCGCGGCATTGCTCAGCAGATTGGAAAGTATGCGCCGCAATGCCATCTGGGCAACCGGGCGCACACAATGCTGTGCTGGTTGCCACTTTACGGAGACCCCTTCTGCCACTACGTTTTCCATCAGTTCCTGCAACAACAGGTTAAGGTCGATATTTTGCAGTGCTTCTTTTTCAAGGCCGCGGCTGAAGGCAAGAAACTCGCCGATCAGGCGGTTCATCTCTTCTACATCGCTCTTGAGTCTGCTGGTGATTTTCCGGTCAGCATCGTGCGGCAACATTTCCAGCGCCAGGCGCATGCGTGCAAGCGGTGTGCGCAGGTCGTGAGATATCCCCGCGAGCAAGGTGGTGCGATTGGCGAGCAATGCCTGTACCTGCTGCGCCATGTTGTTGAAAGTGTGCGCCAACTCGTCCAGCTCTTTCACGCCGCCCTCCTCCAGTGTTTCCGGAGTATTCCCCATACCGACATGCCGCGCGGCTTCAGTCAGACGCTGCAATGGCTGTGTAATGCGCCGTGCCAGAATGATGGCGGTGATGATAGTGAGCGCTATGGTGGCAACCATAATCATTAAAATTGCCAGCGGCGACTGCACGCCAAGGCGATCCTGCGGGAAGCCGATGCTGAGCTGCTTGCCTCCGCTGTTTATCTGAACCCAGAACCAGGTCTTTTCCCATTCGATTACTTTGGTGCGCGTCTCCATGCCGGTACGTGCTTCCAATGCCTGTTCCAGCAACCACAAATAGGGCGAGTAATGATCGTAGTCGGGCAGCGGCGAAGTGCTCTCAAGCAGCCAAAGATTGTGTTTTCTGGCCAGTTCCAACTCAAAATCCTGGCGGGTCTGCGGCGGCAATTCCACCCAGGTTTGCGCGGAAAGGACCATCAGCGCTGCGAGGTCGTCAACCGAACGCTTGGCCATTGGCAGCATGATGTAATAAACGCTTGCACTGAATATCACCAACTGCAAGACAATGAGCGCGCTTGCGACCGTAACAGCAGTGCTGCGAAACAGTGTTTTTTGCCCGGGGAAGGTTGACATCAGGAAACCTTGCCTGCCGGGGAAAACAGGTAGCCCTCTCCCCACACCGTGCGCACAAACTCAGGGGCTGCGGGATCAGCTTCGATCTTGCGGCGCAGTCGCGTCACCCTTACATCGATGCTGCGATCAAACGGCGAGCGTTCGTACCCTTTCATCAGGTCCATTAACATGTCACGGTTCAAGACGCGATTGGGGTGTTCCACAAAGATGCGCAGCAGGTTGAATTCGGCGGCAGTCAACGCAATCTCCAATCCATCTTTCATCAAAATGCGCGAGTTCAGGTCCAACTGAAATTGGCCAAAGCGATGCTGCCCGAAAGGCTCCGCAGCCTCAACCTTTAGCTGCGATTCATCATGCCGGCGTAACACTGCGCGGATGCGGGCCAACAGCTCCCGCGGGTTGAACGGCTTGGCCAGATAATCGTCCGCTCCGACTTCGAGCCCGATAATGCGATCGACATCCTCGCCTCGCGCAGAAAGCATGATGATAGGCAGGTTGCCGCGAGCTCTCAGCTTGCGCGCCAGGGACAGCCCGTCCTCTCCCGGCAGCATCAGATCGAGGATCACGAGACTCACCGCGTGTTGCTGCAGGTACTGTTCCATCGCGAGTCCATCGGCCACGGTATCGACCTCGTATCCCTGCGACGAGAGATATTCCTGCAGCAGTTCACGTAAACCCGGATCATCATCCACTACCAGAAGTTTCTTATTTTCCATGATATTGACTATACAGGATGAGATCACGCGCGGGCAAAACCGGGATCGTCTGTAACACACTGTAACAAATTGCTCCCAATTTGAAATCGAAATGCAGCATCTCTCAGGCAAGATGGATACATCAGGAATGCAACCTGATCAAAGCAACTCTAACCAAATAAAAGGATGAATCATGAACAATCGTAAATTTATTCGCAATGCGCTATTGATTTTGGGTTTATTGTCAGCGGGTTCAAGCTTTGCCGCTGAAACAAGCACAACGGCATCTGCAGCAAATACACCAGAGCAACACGAAGCTGTCCGTGCCCAGCTAAAAGCTAAAATGGCTATGATGACACCTGAACAACGTGAAGCATTCCGCGCTGAAAGGAAGGCGGAAATGGACAAGATGACTCCCGAGCAACGCACTGAAATGAAAGCTGAGCACATGAAACATCGCGCAGAGCACATGAAAGAACATGCTGAACATATGGAGCATCGTGCCGAACATATGGAACAGCATGCTGAACATATGAGCAAGTGATCGGCGTGAACGCCGAGTAGATGTACAGACATTCCTGTCAGCGTTCACCACCCCGCCTTAGCCATGCAATAAATACCAGTTAATCAATATGTTACATATTAGAGGAGTTATCATGAACAAATTTAATTATATTTCTGCTGTTATCCTGTTTTCGGCAGCTTCGGTTGCACATGCTCAGTCGACTGCAACTGCACCTGCCCTGCCTGGCGATCAAGGCATTGCCAGTGTAAGCCGGAATCTGGAAAAAAATCCCGACAACAAGGGCCTGAAGAATGCCTCAGAACAGCTCAAGCGAAATCAAATCAAGCATGCTGAGCACATGGAAATGCGCGCTGAAAAACATGAGCATCATCACGAAGCAATGGAGCGTCCTGCCAGAATCGAGCGCCCCGGCAAATAGGAATTGGCCGTCCATGTGAGCCATAACAAGTATCCTTGGACTTGTGTAATACCGTCACGGCACAACATTAAAGTGCCGTGACTTTTATTTTGGAGATACCTTCATGCCAACAAGAATAATGGCTTTTGCCCTGTTTGTGATTTGTTTGCCAGCCTGGGCAGAATCCACGGGCAGCCTGAGCACAGGTTTCGATTACAGCACAGGTAAATATGGCGGCACCACATCCACCAGCATTTTATATATACCGGTTACCGGCAAAATTGAATACGATGATTTTTTTCTGAAATTGACGGTACCCTATATCAGCGTGAGCAGCGCGGGTACTGCGGTCATCAGGGGAATGGGGCCAGTCAGGACCGCAACAGCCACCCGGACCACTACGCAATCCGGGCTGGGGGACGTTGTCGCCTCCGCCGGCTATTTTCTTTATGAAGATGACAATTTGTTGCTTGATGTTGTTGGAAACATCAAGTTTGGCACGGCTGATGCCAATAAGAATCTGGGGACTGGTGAAAATGATTATTTTGCCCAGCTTGACGGTTTTTACACCCTGCGCAAAACCACCTTATTCGCTACTGCAGGTTATAAGGTTGTTGGCGCACCAGCCGGTGTAGCAGTGAACAATATTGCCTTCGGCACCCTAGGCGTCAGCCAGAAAACCGGGGAGAAAACCAGTGCGGGCGTCATGCTGGACGCGGCTCAAGGCAGCAGTGAACTTAGCCCAGGCATACGAGAACTTTCTTTCTTCGTGTCTAATAAAATGAGCAAGACGCTAAAATTACAGGCTAGTTTGTTGAAAGGTTTTTCGGACAGCAGCCCCGATTATGGCGGCAGCCTCATGGTCGCGGGTTCATTTTAAACCGGCGTATCCACACCTTTTATATAGCCACAAACTTACAGGACAAACAGCCATGCGGATTACAAATTTTTCCTTGCCAGCCATACTCTGCATGAGCCTGTTCCTCCCACCTGCAATGGCGGAACAACTATCCGTTCCTGACAAAGCACATCGACAGGGCATGAGCTACGAAGAGTATTCAAAATACCGCGAAAAAATGCGCACGCAGATGGAAAGCAGGAAACATGAGGATTTCAAACCGAAACAGGCACCCTCAAACAGCCCTTCCGGTCAGATTGAGCAATCACAAGGCGGCAGCGCATACGGAAAGGGCTACCATTCACGAAATCCACCGGAGGACAGGCCGCATGTCGATGCCGTCAGACCGGATCGTCCTCATGGCGAGAGATTCAACAGAGGTGGCATGGGGCGGCGCTAGAAAATCCATGTGCTGCGACTGTGTATTGGCGTGGCGGCGCATATCAAGGATTCAGAGGAAACCTTGCGAGGACCTCATAGCGCGTCCCCTCCCCCTCGCTGACCGATTGCACCAGCACAAATTCCCGCATCTTCCATACCGCCTGCGGCACCGCTGTCAAAGGGCTGTCGCTCCAATGCGCGTGGCGCAGCAGGGTAACATGTGGCTTGTAGCTGCGCCGGTCGAACCTGAAATGGTGGTGCAACAGCCTTTGCTCCAGCTTGCTTAGCAGCTGTCCCAGTTTTGGCGGCACGCTGCCGGGCGCCGCATACACAATATGGTTATGTCCCCAGTAGCGCGCGACATCGAAGACAATTTGAAATTCAGCAGCGCTCACCTCCTGCGCCGCCAGCTGCAGGGCTTCCAGGCGATCAGGCTCGACATCACCGAGAAACACCAGGGTGTTATGCAACTTGTCGGCAGGCGTCTGGCGCCCGCCGACAAGCTTCTGCAGGGGCGCCTGCCAGGCTGCCAGGGCCGCACGCTCTTCATCATTTGGCCACAGTGCAAAAAATATCCGGACAGGCTTTTTTGTATCAGTTTCAGTCATGAAAGGAGTTTACACCTTGTCCCTACGCGAGTTGGGGTCGAGCAGAAGCGCGCGATGCGGTAAAATGCCAGCCTTGATTTACCCAGATACCGATCATGACAGTTCGTTTACGCGAAATTCCCTATAACTACACCTCTTTCTCCGACCGCGAGATTGTCATTCGCCTGCTGGGTGAAGAGGCGTGGGACATCATCAACAAGCTGCGCGATGAGCGCCGCACCGGGCGCTCTGCACGGATGCTGTATGAGGTGCTGGGCGATATCTGGGTGGTATCGCGCAATCCCTATTTGCAGGATGACATGCTGGGCAATCGCCGCCGGCGCAAGGCGCTGATTTCAGCATTGCGCCATCGTCTGCATGCGATAGAAGCGCGCCGTCAGGATACCGCAGAAACGGTGGATACGAACCTCGTCGAAGACACAGTTAAGCATAGCGTTCAAACTCACAACCAGGCGGTGAAGCGCCTGCTCGAACTCAGCCATATCGCCGTCGATGCTTTTGCCGCCGAGTTTGAAGCCACGCTGCAGCTGCGCCGCCGCGCCTTGCGCGTGCTGGGCCGCATCACGCGCAGCGACAATATTCAGTTTGACGGGCTGGCACGCGTCTCGCATGTGACCGATGCCACCGACTGGCGCGTGGAATATCCGTTTGTGGTATTGCATCCCGATACCGAAGCGGAAATTGCGCATCTGGTGCGCGCCTGCATTGCGCTCAAGCTCACCATCATCCCGCGCGGCGGCGGCACCGGCTACACCGGCGGCGCCGTGCCGCTGGACCGCATGTCTGCGGTGATCAACACCGAAAAGCTGGAGTCGCTTTCTGCGGTAGAGCAAGTGCACTTGCCCGGCCTGGATCAGCCCACCGCCACCATCCACTGCGGCGCGGGCGTGGTGACACGGCGCGTGATGGACCGTGCTGAAGCAACCGGCCTGGTGTTTGCGGTGGATCCCACTTCGGCCGATGCCTCGTGCATCGGCGGCAATGTGTCGATGAACGCCGGCGGCAAAAAGGCCGTGCTGTGGGGCACCGCGCTGGACAACCTGGCCTCGTGGCGCATGGTGACGCCGGACGGCTTATGGATGACGGTGGAGCGCCTCGATCACAACCTCGGCAAAATTCATGATGTGGCGATGACCACCTTCCGCATCAGCCGCTTTGAGGCGGATGAAATAACGCCGCATGGCACGCCGGAAATTCTGCACATCCCCGGCGGCAAGTTCCGCAAGACCGGGCTGGGCAAAGACGTTACCGATAAATTTCTTTCCGGACTGCCCGGCATCCAGAAAGAAGGCTGCGACGGCATCATCACCTCGGCGCGCTTTATTTTGCACAGGGCGCACACCTATACCCGCACCGTGTGTCTGGAATTTTTTGGTCAGGTGCGCGAGGCGGTGCCTTCGATTGTGGAAATCAAGGACTATATCGACGCGCACCCCCAGGCCGTACTGGCAGGACTTGAGCATCTGGACGACCGCTATCTGAAAGCGGTGGGCTATGCCACCAAAGCCAAACGCGGCGCACGCCCCAAGATGGTGCTGCTGGCCGACGTGGTGGGCGACGACGAAAATGCGGTGGCACAGGCCGCATCGGAGATTGTACGCCTCGCCAATCTGCGCAGCGGTGAAGGCTTTATCGCGGTCACCGCCGAAGCGCGCAAAAAATTCTGGCTGGACCGTGCACGCACCGCGGCAATAGCCAAACATACGAATGCCTTCAAGCTGAACGAGGACGTGGTGATTCCCCTGCCGCGCATGGGCGACTATTGCGACGGCGTGGAGCGCATCAATATCGAGCTGTCGCTATCGAACAAACTGAAACTGGTCGATGCACTGGAAGAGTTTTTTAACGGCGAGTTGCCACTGTATTACCAGGACGACGCACAGCTAGGCGATGCTGAACTGCTCGGCAACCGGCCGCAGCAGGCGCGCGAATTGCTGGCCGGCGTGCGCGCACGCTGGCAGTGGCTGCTGGATAATCTGGACGAGCCTAGCCGTGATGCCTTAATCCTCAGCACATTGCCAAATCTGCCAACGGCTGACCCAAAACCTGCTGACAGCAAATTGACAGTTTTCGAAGCGCTACAAAATCACAGCCTCCGCGCGTCGTGGAAGCTGGAACTGCGCGAGCCGCTAAGCCAGCTGTTCAGCGGCCGCACCTACCAGACCATACTGGAACAGTGCAATGCCATACACCAGAGCGTGCTGAAAAGCCGTGTGTTTGTTGCGCTGCACATGCATGCCGGCGACGGCAATGTGCATACAAATATTCCGGTCAACTCCGACGATTACGCGATGCTGCAGCAGGCCAACCAGGCGGTGGATCGTATCATGCGTCTGGCCAAGCAACTTGGCGGCGTGATCTCGGGCGAACACGGCATCGGCATCACCAAGTTTGATTTCCTCGAACAGGCCGAGGTACAAGAATTTACTGAATATAAACAACGCGTTGACCCTGAAGGCCGCTTCAACAGAGGCAAGTTGCTGGCCGGCAGCAATCTTGAACGCGCCTATACCCCCAGCTTTAATTTGATGGAACTGGAAAGCCTCATTCTGGAAAAAAGCGAACTGGGGCAAATTTCCGACTCGATCAAGGACTGCCTGCGTTGCGGCAAATGCAAGCCGGTGTGCGCCACCCATGTGCCCCGCGCCAACCTGCTGTATTCGCCGCGCAACAAGATTCTCGCCACCTCGCTGCTGATCGAAGCCTTCCTGTATGAGCAACAAACCCGTCGCGGCATTTCCATCGCGCACTTCGACGAGTTCAACGATGTGGCCGACCACTGCACGGTATGCCACAAGTGCCTCAATCCGTGTCCGGTCAACATCGACTTTGGCGATGTGTCGGTGGCAATGCGAAACTTCCTGCGCAAACATGGCAAGAAAAAATTCAATCCCGGCACTGCAGCTGCAATGTTCTTCCTTACCGCCACCAATCCCTTCACCATCAAGCTGGTACGCAAGGTGATGATAGAGTGGGCCTACAAGGCACAGCGCCTCGGTTACCGGCTGGCCAAACATCTGGGCCTGTTGCGCCAGCAGATTGCGCACCCGCCTTCCACGCTGGGCCGCGCGCCGATTATTGCCAATACCGTGAAATCGCAGGTGATTCATTTCATCAACAAGCCGATGCCGGGCGGATTGCCGAAAAAGACCTCACGCGCGCTGCTCGACATCGAAGACAGCACCGTCATCCCCATCATCCGCAATCCGCGTAAAACCAGCGAAGATTCGGAAGCGGTGTTCTACTTCCCCGGCTGCGGCTCGGAGCGCCTTTTCGGCCAGGTGGGTCTGGCGACACAGGCGATGCTGTATGAAACAGGCGCGATCACCGTCTTGCCCCCTGGCTATTTGTGCTGCGGCTATCCGCAAACTGCTGCCGGACAGGAAGACAAGGGCAGCCAGATTACCACCGACAACCGGGTGCTGTTCCATCGTGTCGCCAACACCCTTAACTATCTCGATATCAAGACCGTGATTGTGTCCTGCGGTACCTGTATGGACCAGTTGCTGAAATACCAGTTCGACAAGATATTCCCCGGCTGCCGCCTGCTGGATATCCACGAGTACTTGCTGGAGAAGAACGTCAAACTGGAAGGTATCACCGGCACACGCTATATGTATCACGACCCCTGCCATACGCCGATGAAAACCTATGACCCGCTCAAGGTGGTGAACACGCTAATGGGTACGCCGGTCGCGCTGAACGAGCGCTGCTGCGGCGAGTCCGGCACACTGGCAGCCACGCGACCTGACATCTCCACCCAAGTGCGCTTCCGCAAGGAAGAAGAAATGCGCAACGGTGCAGATGCGTTGCGCGCGGATGGCTTCAAGGGCGAGATTAAAATCCTCACCTCCTGCCCGTCCTGCCATCAGGGACTGTCACGCTTCAACGATGACGCCGGCACCACTTCGGATTACATCGTGATTGAGATGGCCAAGCACATTCTGGGCAAGGACTGGATGGCCGACTACGTGGAGAAGGCCAATCACGGCGGCATAGAAAGAGTGCTGCTGTAGTTGGCACAAGACCAAGCTGTTGGCCCTGAACATCGTTTTTCGGATACCCGAAAATTTTCCAGATAAAGGCCGCTGATCAACACTAGAGAGTGCGGTGTGAACAACACGGCCGAGCACACATCGAGCAAGGTTCCAGAGCTTGGCCTGATCTTCTGCATCATAAGAGTTGCCGCCACCGCACTGGGCGGCAGAAACAGCAGGGTGTTGCCCACGTGGACAAACTGAGCCTGGTGTGTTGCCATCTTCGCGTTTACCTTTCTGGGTGAACGCCCCTCGCTGCGAATGGGTCGGCATCTCCATGGTTGCGGGCGGTGTCCTGCTGCTTGCGCTCAAACGTTGAACTGTGCCGGTACAAATGCTGGCCCATGTTTTCAGCATCAAGAAATCGGCATTGGTGAAACGCGCACCGGTGGCAGGGTAAAATGCCGCAATGTAATAACTGCCTCTGTTCAACAACTCAACAGGAATAAACCAAATGTCCTCACTGCCTCCCATGTGGAACCTGATTATCTCCACCATCATGTTTTTTATCTCGGCCTGGTATATCCGCCGCTGGCTGGACGAACAGGGCATTCCCAAGGGGCTGACGCGCGGCATTCTGGTATTTTCGCTCGCCTCCTTCGTGTCATGGGGTGCTGGAGAGGCAGTGGACTGGACTCATGGCAAAATAGAGGGGCCGCAACATACAGCGCAGGCTTCACCCGATGTTACCCAGTTGCTGAAGGCAATGGGTCAGGTGCGGCAATAGACATCCGGCATAGCCGTTCCTCGTAGCCTTTTTCCCGCACCACGCTTTATCGAGACGATCGCCCCGTTAACTGTCGGCGACCTAACAGTGCGCTTGCTGGCCCAGCATCCGGAAAGCGATCTGACGCAGGGTGGCGCCCTTCATATGAGGATTTCCCCTATGTATTTTTTATTGATGCCAAATTAATATGCGCCGGTATCAATAAGTCCTTGCGAAAGAGTCAGAACACCAGCGAGGCTTCTGATTGCGTCTCGTCGTCTGACCATTTTCCCTGGCGGTCTGACTCAGTGCTCTGCCAGCACCGGCAATTTTTCAAAGGCAAAGAGATATGGGGAAACCCTGAACGATTTCAGCAGTCCGCCCTCGGCGGGCCGCCTGCTGAGACGTTCGATATCCTGCGGGGTAAGCGGTTGGATTTTGTCATGATCACGCGAGCGGCTGAACACGCCATTGCGCCACTGGTACACCTCATCGAGTTTCTGGAAATAGCTGTAGGAATGATCATTGTCATCATAGTAATCGTCGAATTTGTTGCGCCCCATGTAAATCGCATTGGACCCTTCATAGCCGGTTTTTTCATAGCTGACCGGGTCGGTGTTCTGGAAATATATCCAGTCACCGGGGACGAAATTCATTGCCTTGACGCCTTCCTTTATTTTCAAGAGCTTCCCCGGGCGGTTCAGGTCCTGCGGATCAAAATCTTTCTCGAAGTCCCACATCCTGGCCGGTTCTATGCCCACCAGGGGATCTTTATCAAGCAGCAGCCGGTCTTCAACCAACTTTAGTTGGGCGGGAGATTTCTTGATGCGGCGGTAATAGTCCAGCACACCCTGGATCTCCACGAATTTGGTCGCCGTGTAGCAACCGACCGAGTATTTATGCTGATCCATAAAGACATTATTTAGCGCCACATGCAGTGGCACGCCCGGCTTGGGCGTGCCCTTGTCCCAATATTTTTCGTTCCATTCCGCACTCTCGCCGTCGGGCCAGACCCAGGTCAGATGTTCCGCCCATGCCACGGTGTTCTGACGGATCGCCACATGGTCTTTCAACGCGTCCAAATTGCAGGCATCCCCTTTAAAGCTGGTCAGGCGACCATGCTGCAGCAGTGCCAGCACAATCTCCTTTTTGGAAACAGTATGGATGATTCTGCCATGACCATGCTTTGCGGGCAGCGTGACAGCCTCGTCCCGTATCTTCAGTTCCGGCCTGTGCTTGAAATTGAGCGTATTGGTATCGTCAGGCGGGGTGTTCAGGGTGTAAACCAGCTCACCATTTTGTTTATCCGCAATTTTCACGACCAGGTCGGACGAGATTCCCAGATGCGACAGGTAGGCATCCATGCCGTGTTCGATCTTTCCAATGCGGCGCGGCTCGCAGGAAAACAGAATCCCTTCCCGAGGTGTTGCAGAAACGCTTCGGATGACTGGTTCGGGATGTGTTTGTATACCGGCAACGGCAAACAAAGGAGCAGCTAATATACCTGACAACAAAAAGTACAATCTTGAAAATTTCATCCCCGACTTACCCATATTTTTATATCCACGCTTCATTGTTTCAATACTGTTATTTTTTTAAACAGAATTCCAGCCTCGCAGGCGCCCCGGTCGCGATGCGCGCATGTTACGGTAGAACGGTCCGGACATTTTGCATGACCAGCGAATAATTTCAGACAGGCGATTATATTTTAAATCAAACCGAACGTGGCCTCATCAGCTAGCGATACAGCTCCGGCAGCATATGTTTCTTCCCGGACGGCGTCGCCTGCCCGCGCGGTTCACGCAAAGACTGGGCGAGCGCTTCGCCTTGCCATGCACTCCCCGCGTAACAGGCCCTGTCCAGCTGCCGCAGCAACCCGGCGAGCGGGTCATCCAGTCTGCGGGACAACTCGTTCAGGCCTTGCGGCGGGTCTTCAGGCCAGACGGTACTGCTCCACGCCAGCAGATGCCGGCGCGCGGCATGCGGATCGTTGTCGCTGCACGCACGTTTGAATGCTTTGAAGGCGCTGCCGCCCTGAATATTCTGCGGCATTTTTTCAGTGGCGATTTTTGTTGGCTGTGCGGTCTGCATGCGCCGGCGCGCGCGCCACCAGGCCGCAGTCGTACCCAGCCAGAGCAGCCCCAGCGCAAAACTGAGCCACATCCATGGCTGCTTATTGGCAATCCTGTCCGCATGTTCAAGCGGGTTTGCCGGATTAATCTGGCTTGCATGGGCGCCCTGGTTCAGTGAAATCGATGGCTCTGTATTTGCAGGCCGCATTGTCACCGCGGTCGTGCCAGCGGCGGCAGGCAACACGTCCAGAGTGTGTGCGGGCAGCGTAATTTCGCGCTTCTCGTTATGCAGCGTGTCCCACCAGTTCAGCCGAACGGCTGGCAACTCATAGTGGCCGGGACGGCTGGCGATCAGCGCGATATTCTGCTCGCGGCTGCCAAGCACAGTATTGCCCTGCGGCTTGTCGGCCGCAGTAGCCTGATCCGGATAAGCCTTTATTCCCTCGGGCACCGGCATGAATGTATTCGGGTCGGGCAATTGCGCACCGGTCAGCCCCAGCGCGTCGAGATGCAGGTGGCGCGTGAGCGGTTCGCCCACATGAACCGTTGCCTTAGCCTGTTGCCACGTTGCAGGGGCGGGACTCGAAAATAAGCCGATCATCAAGCCCTGTACACTCGACATCCCAAATCGCAAAATCATATTTCATGCAATAGGCGCTGCAAAACTGCTTTCAGCCTTGCTGCATCATCTTGAAGCAAGATACCTGACATAATGTCACGCCGGTCTGCCAAAACATGACAGTTCGTCATGACGTTTACGCTCCATTCACCTAATGCTCATGTAAATTTCACACGCAATGAATATGTTGCGGAAATGGCACGGTTTGTGCTTTTTATAATATCGAACGCTTCAGCCACAACATTCAGCCGCCCAAACAAAAGCCACCAGTTACTGCCATTTTGCATGTAGCTGTTCATTTTTTCAAAAAGAATGCGGGTCATGAAAAGCGCATGTTCCGCAATTAATTGAGCAATGTTAGGCTGTATTCAAGCAGCCTGCCAGAAACAGTAAAGATTTACCCTAGTCGGGGCCAGTTTTCCGATATAGCGTTGGTAACAGACAGAGACGGTTCTGTCAAAGAAGGGCAGTTGCATTCTATTAAAGTAATTTTTTTCTAAAAACAGGAGGAGTTATGAAGAATACAAAGCATCAAATGACAGTCATTTTCTGCACTATCTTGTTGTCAGCAACTACGGGATGTGCAACACGCTCAGTCGATAATCACGCACGCAACATGGCCGCATCCTGCGCAGCTTGTCACGGCACCAATGGAAACAGCGTTGGTGGTATCCCAGCATTGGCAGGAGCAGACAAAAGCTACTTCATCACCCAGATGAAAAATTTCAAATCCGGCGCGCGGCCAGCCACAGTCATGAATAATCATGCCAAGGGCTACAGTGATGAGGAAATTGCCCAATTGGCGAATTTCTTCGCGGCACAAAAACCTTAACAAAATATCGTATCGTCCGAAATAATAAAATTTGAAAGGGGTTCACTATGTCATTAGATCGTCGTGAGTTTTTAAAGATTGGTGCAGCGGGCATTATGATCGGTGCATTTCCAGGCATCGCCTTTGCATCGAATGAACTGATTCCCAAAAAAGGGCTGCGTGTTGTGGTCGTGGGCGCCGGTTTTGGCGGCGCCACGGCTGCGAAATATCTGCGCATGTGGACCGACCAAAAACTTGAAGTGGTGCTGGTTGAACGCAACACCCAGTTCATTTCCTGCCCGATGAGCAACACCGTGTTGGGCGGTACCCGTACCATCAGCGACCTCACACAAAGCTACGATACGCTGAAAAGCAAATACGGCGTTAATCTTGTCCAGGGCGAAGTCACCGCGATCGATCCTGAAAAGAAAACAGTGATGCTGGCAAACGGCCACCTCAGCTATGACCGTCTGATCATTTCGCCGGGCGTCGATTTCATGTATGAAAAAATCGAGGGACTCAATGCCCAGGTGACTGATGAAAGCATTCCACACGCATGGAAAGCCGGCGCACAAACGACCATGTTGCGCAAGCAACTGGAGTCCATGCCGGATGGCGGCGTGTTCGTGATGAGCATTCCTGCAGCCCCTTATCGTTGTCCTCCCGGGCCATACGAGCGCTCCTGCCAGGTGGCCTCCTATTTCAAGGCCAACAAGCCCAAATCCAAGGTACTCATACTGGATGCCAATCCCGACATCACCTCAAAAAAGGGCCTGTTTATGGCCGCATGGAAAGATCTCTATCCGGGGATGGTGGAATACCGTCCTAATTCAGCCGTGGTAAAAGTGGATGTTGCAAAAAAAATCGCATATACCGAAGTTGAAGATATTAGATCCAGCGTTCTGAACATCATTCCGCCGATGAAGGCCGGCATGGTTGCGGGCTTGGCAGGTGTTGTGGGCGCGGATGGTCGCTGGTGTGCGGTTGATTTCAAGAGCTATGAATCAAAAGTGCACAAGAACATCCATGTCATTGGCGATTCTGTTGCTGCTGCATTGCCCAAGTCAGGGCACATGGCTACTGCACAGGCAAAAATCTGTGCCGCAGCAGTCATTGAAATGCTGCATGGTAATCAGCCGGATCAGAATCCGTCTCTTGCCAACACCTGTTATAGCATGGTGAGCAGTACTGAGGCGGTGCATGTAGCGCACGTGTATCGTTTTAATGAGGAGAAACAGGCCATGCTTCCTGCTGACGGCGGTGGCGTTTCAGCTGCACGCTCTGAAGCAGAAGGTGCATATGCCGCTTCCTGGCTGAAAAATATCATGAGTGACGTATTGCTCTGATAGCCTGACGGCGGATTTTAGCCGGATAAAAAGGGGTTGGCTCGCGCCACCCCCTTTTTTTTGTTTACCGTTCCCATATCTCTCCATCCAGTTTTTCAACACGTCACTAATTTATCGGCTTGTGTGCCTTGCGCAGCATGATGCGTCGCGGGCATACCTGCTCAACTCGCCATCGAGTTTGACGGTGCAATAATGATTCTGGCAACCTTGACCACGCGATCTTGTGTCTGGATTATTTCAATCGGATATCCGCTGATTTTCAGGCTGGTTCCCGCTTCCGGAATATCCTGCAGATGTTCAAGTATCAGTCCGTTCAGCGTCTTTGCACCGTCCAGTGGAAAATGCATGCCCATCTTGCGATTCAGGTCGCGCAGCAGGGTGCCGCCTTCAATAAACAAGCTGCCATCCTGCTGGCGCATGAATTTTCCGGTGCGCGCGGGTGATTGCGTGGTGAAATCACCCACGATTTCTTCCATGATATTTTCCAGCGTGACCAGGCCCAGCAACTCACCATATTCATCCACGATCAATCCCAGGCGCAGATGACGTTCCTGAAAATGTTGTAGCTGGGTAAGCAAGGATGTATCGGATGGAATGAAATAGGCATCCTGCAGCACTTCGCGTAATTCCTCCGCACTGAATTCTTCGCGCTGCAGCAGAGACAGCACGCGCCGCACATGCAGGATGCCAATGATATTGTCCAGCTCATCCTCATACACCGGCAGTATTGTATGGTGACAGGTAGCCAGTTGCTCGCGCAATATTTCCGCCGATGCCTTGATGTCGAGTGCTTCGATCTGGTTGCGCGGAATCATCACATCGTTTACCGCGATACGCTCGATATCCACCAGGTTAAGCAGCATCTTCTGGTGCTTGCGCGGCAAAAATTGCTCTGCCTCCAGCACCAGCATACGCACCTCCTCCAGACTGACTTTTTGCTTGCTCTGATCGGCCTGCACCTTGATGCGCAACAGCCACAAAAACACGCGCACAATCGCTGTGGCGATAGAAACCACCGGATAAAACAATTTATTCAGCGGCGACAGTATGAAACTTGACGGGAGAGCAACACGCTCAGGATGACTGGCAGCAATCACCTTAGGCATGATTTCGCTGAATACCAGTATCACGAAGGAAATTCCCAATGTGCCGGCAAGCAACAGCAAATCATTGGTGCCGAACAGGCGCAGGAAAATGATGCCGGTGAGGGCCGCTGCCGCTGCGTTGAGCAGGGTATTACCAAACAGTATGGAGCCCAGCAGCTGGTCAGTGTGCGACAGCAATCTGGCGGTGAGCTTGGCGCTCTTGTTTCCTTTGCGTACCAGATGGTTAAGGCGCAGGCGATTCAGCGCCATCATGCTGGTTTCAGAGGCAGAAAAAAATGCGGAGCAAATCAGAATGACTACCAGGATAACAAACAGCGTACCCAGTGAGATATCGTCCAAAGCGCGAAGCCTGTACTAAAAATAAGCGAGAAGTATCGGGGAGACCGCTGAGCATGTCAAGAAAGCGGCGATTTGGCGCGAAACTAAGTCAAAGCGACGGACACCTGATTACGCCCTCTTTCTTTTGCCTGATACATGGCCAGGTCAGCTCGATGCATGACAGCATCCAGAGACGTGTCCGCCGAGCTGAGCTCGACCAGGCCGATAGAAACCGTGATGCCTATCATGTGATCAGCCAATAGGATCTCGATCTCGGCTGTAGCCTTGCGGATGCGCTCGACAACCGTTTGTGCATTCTCAAGCGTAGTCTCTGGCAACAACAGACAAAATTCCTCGCCGCCCAGTCGCCCCAGAACATCTTGCTCACGAATCTCCTGTTTGCATGCCTTGATAAAAGCAATCAAAGCCAAATCTCCGACATGGTGCCCATATTTGTCGTTGATTTTTTTGAAATGGTCCAGATCCGCTATCATCATCGATACGGGGCGCTGATAACGCCTCATCAATTTGATTATTTCCTCGGATTTCTCCATAAAGTAACGGCGGCTGTACGCTCCCGTCAGATCGTCTGTTCTGGACAGCATTGTCAGCCGGTCTTCCAGTTGTTTGCGCTCGCTGATGTCGCGCGCCATGCCATCGACAGAGACGGGCTGGCGGCGCGCATCCAAACGCACAAAAGCGTTGGTCGATATCCATACGATCGAACCGTTCTTGTGTTTCAGTGCCGCCTCTGCCCGTACGGCTCTGCCGCCGCCGTCGACAATCGACTGCACAATTTTCTGTCTTTCTGCGGGCGTTGCATAATACAAGGACATGGCGGTTCCCAGCATTTCGTCATGCGTGTAGCCGATGACGGCGTAACAGGACGGGGAAATCATCGTGATAATACCCTGCATATTGGTGCGGTAAAAAACATCAGGAAGCTCGTCATAAATGGATTTCAATTCCATTTTAGAAGCCTCTAATTCTGCCAGCTCCGCCTTTTTCTGCGTGATGTCCCGAACCCAGCCAACTAGTACAGCATGGCCTTGCGGGCTCTGCCTCAAGCTTGCGCTGAGTGAGCATGATATTGGCTGACCCTGCGCGGTGGAAAGATATACATCGCATTGTTCGGGGACATTTTCTCCCGCGATACGGGCCCGGTGTCTTTCCCAAACAAGAGGCCTATCCTCGTTGACAACCAATTCAAGGAAAGAACGGCCGATCAACTCGTTGACTGTATAGCCAAGCATGTTGGCCAAGTGACCGTTCACATAAACCAAAGCACCCTCATCAACAACAAAGATGCCTTCATGCAAATAATCGAGCAATATCTGACAGCCACGTTCAGATTGCCAAGAGAATTTTTCCAAGAATGCTCCCAATAGTTTGAATAGTTACTGGTAATCGTGTTTGTTTAAAGCACCTTCATTTCACTTTCCAAATTTCCTATTTAGTCGCCGCAGCCTTGCGCTGCGCCCAGACCATCATCCACACCCCCACCAGCACCATCGGCAGGCTGAGCCACTGCCCCATGCTGACACCCAAAGTCATCAGGCCGAAGATACCATCGTCCGGCGTGCGCGCAAATTCGCCGATAAAGCGGAAACTGCCATAGCCGACCAGGAACAGGCCGGAAACTGCACCCACAGGCCGCGGCTTGTTTGAGTACAGCCACAGCAGCGCGAACAGCGCCAGGCCTTCCAGCGCAAATTCGTAGAGTTGCGAGGGATGGCGCGGCAGGCTGTCCACGTTGGGGAAAACCATGCCCCACGGCAAGTCAGTGGGCCGCCCCCACAGCTCACTATTGATAAAGTTGCCGATGCGCCCTGCCCCCAGCCCCAGCGGCACCAACGGGGCAATGAAGTCCATCAGCTGCAGCCAGGCAATTTTGCGCTGGCGGGCGAAGAGTGACATCGCCACCAGCACGCCCAGGAAGCCGCCGTGAAAGGACATGCCACCCTTCCATACCGCAAGAATATCCAGCGGGTGCGAGAAATAATAGCCGGGCTGGTAGAACAGCACCTCACCCAGCCTGCCACCCAGCACTACGCCCAGCACGCCATAGAACAGCAGGTCATCCATCATCGTGTCGTCCCAGCCGGGGCGCTTGAGTTTGCGCAGCCGGTATTTTCCCAGCAGCAGAAAAAACGTAAACCCAAGCAGGTACATAAGACCATACCAGTGCACGGCGAGCGGGCCGAGATGGATGGCGACGGGATCGATTTGAGGATGGGTAAGCATGGATGTGAATTTACCACAGAGCGTACACTCACTCATACCGTATTATTGATTTATCGTTCCTCGACACGCTCCGGGCGAACGATCCGATTATGATGTTGTGGTTGTCGATATAATGAGCGTCTTTCCTATCCCCACTTGAAATCCTGATCTGAATCATGCTGAGCTATCGTCACGCCTTTCACGCCGGCAATCACGCCGACGTGCTGAAACACTTCATCGAGGTGCAACTTCTGCGCTATCTGGCGCAGAAGGACAAGCCGTTCTGGTACATCGACACCCATGCCGGTGCAGGCTGCTATGCGCTGGACACGGGCTATGCCACACAGAATGCCGAATATGAAAGCGGTATTGCACGGCTGTGGCGTCGCGACGATTTGCCCGCTCCGCTGGCAGAGTATGTGTCACTGGTTAAGCGCCTCAATCCGGATGGGCAGATGAAGCTATATCCGGGATCGCCGCTGGTAGCGCAGGAACTGTTGCGCGAGCAGGACAGGATGCGCCTGTATGAACTGCACCCGACTGATCATGAAATTCTGCAGGAAAATTTTGCTGCACAGGCGCAGAGCGTACTGATACAGAAAGCTGACGGATTTGGCGCGCTGAAGGCCCTGCTGCCGCCCCCGCCGCGTCGCGCGCTGGTGCTGATCGACCCACCCTATGAAGAAAAGCAGGACTATCAGCGCGTGGTAAAAGCCTTGCAGGAAGGACTCAAACGCTTTGCCAATGGCGTGTATGCCGTGTGGTACCCGCAACTGCAGCGTGCCGAGGCACGGCAGCTGCCGGGGGAGCTCAAGCAGTTGCCGGTGAAGAGCTGGCTGCATGTCGCGCTCAGCGTGCAGGCACCCAGTGCGGAGGGATTCGGCATGCATGGCAGCGGCATGTTCATCCTCAATCCACCGTGGACCCTGCACAGCGAGCTGAAACAGGTGATGCCGTATCTGGTGAAAGTGCTGGGACAGGATGAGGGCGCAACATTTGAACTGGAATTTAAAGAGAATAGTGCTGTCTGAGTTATCAGCAATATAACTGTGCTGCCACCGCGCCATGGTTTAAAATTGCTTTTTGCTAATCTTATCTGGAACCGCATCATGCCCGCATATCGTTCACGCACCACCACCCACGGCCGCAACATGGCCGGCGCCCGCGCCCTGTGGCGCGCTACCGGCATGCAGGATGGCGACTTTGACAAGCCCATCATCGCCATCGCCAACTCGTTCACCCAGTTTGTGCCCGGTCATGTGCACCTGAAGGACATGGGCCAGCTGGTGGCGCGTGAAATTGAAAAGGCGGGAGGCGTCGCCAAGGAATTCAACACCATCGCAGTGGATGACGGCATCGCGATGGGCCATGGCGGCATGCTCTATTCGCTGCCCTCGCGCGAACTGATCGCCGACAGCGTGGAGTACATGGTCAACGCGCATTGCGCCGATGCGATCGTATGCATTTCCAACTGCGACAAGATCACGCCGGGCATGCTGCTGGCGGCTATGCGCCTGAATATCCCGGTGGTATTTGTCTCCGGCGGCCCGATGGAAGCGGGCAAGGTCGTGTGGGACGGCAAGGAGATCAAGCTCGATCTGGTGGACGCGATGGTCTCTGCCGCGGACAGCCATTTTTCCGACAAGCAGGTGAACGAGCTGGAACGCTCCGCCTGCCCTACCTGCGGCTCCTGTTCCGGCATGTTCACCGCCAATTCTATGAACTGCCTGACCGAAGCGCTGGGCCTGTCGCTGCCCGGCAACGGCTCGATGCTGGCCACCCATGCCGACCGCAAGGAACTGTTCCTCGAGGCTGGCCGCTTGATCGTCAATCTGGCGCGGCGCTATTACGAGCAGGATGACCTGAGCGTATTGCCGCGCAGCATCGCCACTTTCAAGGCGTTTGAAAACGCGATGAACCTGGATATCGCGATGGGCGGCTCCACCAACACCGTGCTGCATCTGCTGGCCGCTGCGCGCGAAGGCGGGGTGGATTTCACCATGATGGATATCGACCGCCTGTCGCGCCTGGTGCCGCATCTGTCCAAGGTTGCGCCGAGCGCGCAGCTGTATCACATGGAAGACGTGCACCGCGCCGGCGGCGTGATGGGCATACTGGGCGAGCTGGACCGCGCCGGCTTGCTGCACCGCGAGTTGCCCACCGTGCACAGCAAGACCTTGGGTGAGGCACTGGAAAAATTTGACATCATGCGCACCAAGGACGAAGCGGTAAAAACCTTCTACCGCGCAGCACCCGGCGGCGTGCCGACCACGGTGGCGTTCTCGCAAGCCAAGCGCTACCCGACGCTGGACGATGACCGCTTCAACGGCTGCATCCGCGACAAGGCGCATGCCCACTCGCAGGATGGCGGCCTCGCCGTGCTCTACGGCAACATCGCGGAGAACGGCTGCATCGTCAAAACCGCCGGTGTCGATGCCAGCATTCTGAAATTCATCGGCAGTGCGCGCGTGTTTGAAAGCCAGGACGATGCGGTGGCCGCGATTCTGGCCGACAAGATCGAAGCGGGGGACGTGGTGGTGATCCGCTACGAGGGCCCCAAGGGCGGCCCCGGCATGCAGGAAATGCTCTATCCCACCTCTTACCTGAAATCCAAAGGCATGGGCAAGGTGTGCGCGCTGCTGACCGACGGGCGCTTCTCCGGCGGCACCTCGGGGCTCTCCATCGGCCATGCGTCGCCGGAAGCGGCCGAAGGCGGCGCGATCGGCCTGGTGGAAGAACACGACCCGATCGAAATCGATATTCCGAACAGAACCATACGCCTGGCGATTCCCGACAGCATACTGGCGCACCGGCGCCTGGAGATGGAACAGAAAGGCAAGCTGGCATGGAAACCTGTTAATCGCGTACGCGAGGTATCTGCCGCATTGCGCGCATATGCCGCGATGACCACCAGCGCCGACAAGGGCGCGGTGCGCGATGTGTCACAGCTGGAACGATAATCACTTTTACATTAATATAATTTTTTTCGAAAGGGTAATTAAATGCGCACAACTCAATGGATGATTTCTCTGCTTCTGTTAACTTCACTTTGTAGCGCTGCAGCCATCGCCGCAGACGCAGCGCCTGCCACAGGGCAAGCACAGAAAGAAGCCAGGCTGGATACAATCAACGGCGCTGCCGCAGGCAAAGCAGACAGTCACGATGATTGCCCGATGCATCAAGGCAAAAAGGAATGCCCGCACAAGAACGGTGAACCTTGCCCACATCATCAGGATGAAGAACATCATGGCAAATCGCTCGAGAAATGCGATCACAAGCACCCCGGCTGATCGTAAATTTGTTCACTGTCAACCCAGCCGGCATAAAGACGTTAATGTTCAAGCTAGTCGACCGCTTATATGCAAATTAACTAATGTAGTTTAAAATACGCGTCGGGATGCATGTAACAAGACTTACCCACTTAACATCACTTTCTTTCAAAATATTGGAGATCAAATGAAATCAATTATCGTAAGTATGATTGCAGCAGCAGGTTTGATGGTTGCCGGTTCTGCATTGGCAGATGATGGCGCTGCATTGCTCAAGAAAAGCAATTGCCTGGGCTGCCATAAAATGGAAGGCAAGCTGGTTGGTCCTGGATTTGCTGAAGTTGCCAAGAAGTACAAAGGCGACGCTGGCGCACAAGCCAAACTGGAAACCAAAGTTGCCAAGGGTGGCGCTGGTGTTTGGGGAACTATGCCTATGCCAGCCATGGGCAACGTAAAGCCTGAAGACATCAAGGTGATGGTTTCTTACATCCTGTCTCAAGCTAAGTAATTTTAGTTCAAGGCAATATGGAAAAATCCTCGGATTGATCCGATAAGAGCCGGCGCAAGCCGGCTTTTTTATTGCCCCAATTCCATATCATCCGCACCCCTGATCAACTGCCGTTAAATTGACAAGGGCAGCGCTGCTCCGCATAATCCCAGCTTCTTTTCCAGGGGAGTCCGTTCATCATGCTACGCCATTCGTTTGCGCTGTTGTTCTCTGCTGCATTGCTGCTTAATATAACTGCATGCAGCAAAACCGAAACGCCCAAAACCGGCAGCGCAAGCGATGAACTGGTCGTGCGCATAGGCGCTGCGGCCCCGTTGACAGGCCCGCAGGCGCACATCGGCAAGGATAACGAGAACGGCACACGCATGGCGATTGAAGATGCCAATGCCAAAGGCATCATGATCGCTGGTCGCAAGGCACGCTTTGAATTGCTGAGCGAAGACGACCAGACTGACCCCAAAACCGCAACCATCGTTGCGCAGAAACTGGTGGATGCAGGAGTGAATGGCGTCATCGGCCATCTTAATTCCGGCACCACCATCCCCGCTTCCAGAATTTACAACGACAACGGCATCGCGCAAATCTCCCCTTCTGCAACTGCAGTCAGTTACACCGCACAGGGCTTCAAGACCGCGTACCGCGTGATGGCCAACGATGGCCAGCAGGGCAAGGTGCTGGGCGAATTCGCAGTCAAAAAATTAAATGCAAAATCCATCGCCGTAATTGATGATAAGACTTCCTACGGTCAAGGTTTAGCAAAAGAGTTCATCAAGTCCGCACAGGCACTGGGCGCCCAAATCGTCGCACATGAATACACAACCAATCAGGCTGTGGACTTTAGCGCCGTACTTACTTCGATCAAAGGCAAGAAACCTGATTTGGTGTTTTTTGCTGGAATGGATCCACAAGGAGTACCTTTGGTAAAGCAGCTTAAATCTCTTGGGCTGACCGCTAAATTCATGATGGGCGATGGCGGCTATACGCCCAAGATGCCGGAGCTGGCAGGTGCTGCGGCGGACGGCATGTATGCCTCGCTGCCCGGCGTGCCGCTGGACAAGATGCCGAATGGACGCGATTTTGCGCAGCGCTATGAAGCAAAATTCAAGCAGCCTATCCAGTTGTATGCGCCCTATTGCTACGATGCGACCAACGTGATGATCGCCGCCATGCAAAAAGCCGGTTCGGCAGAGCCTGCGAAATATCTGCCGGAACTTGCGAAGATCAGTCATGACGGCGTCACCGCCAAAATCGTATTCGATGACAAAGGCGACCTCAAGGGCGGCGCCATCACCCTGTATCAGGTGCAGCAAGGCAAGTGGGTAGCGCTTGAAACCATGGGCGGTTCAACGGCGCCTTGATCAGCTTCTTATTAATTCAAAACGGTACATCAACGTAGGGTGCGTCATACGCACCATGGTGCGCACGGCGCACCCTACATGATTTGTGTATCGCTTTTTTCTTTGTAAGCATCCATGGAAATATTTTTACAGCAAATAATCAACGGTCTGGTACAGGGCAGCGTGTATGCGCTGGTCGCGCTTGGCTACACCATGGTTTACGGCATTCTCGGCCTGATTAACTTCGCTCACGGCGAGGTGGTGATGGTGGGCGCGATGGTTGCGCTGGCTGCGGTTCAGGTGCTGCTGGCTGCCGCGCTATCACCTGTGCTGGTGTTGCTGCTCAGCGTGATACTGGCAGTGGCAGTGTGCATGGCGCTGGGCTACAGCATAGAGCGTATTGCCTATCGTCCCCTGCGCCATGCGCCGCGTCTGGCACCCTTGATCACTGCGATTGGCGTGTCCTTCGTGCTGCAGAATCTGGCGATGATCATCTGGGGCCGCGAATACCATTCCTTCCCGCAACTGCTGGCCAATGGCTCGCATAACATTGGCGGCGCAATCATCACCGAGGTGCAGATTGCAATCGTGATTGTCGCCATGCTGGTGATGACAGGCTTGATGCTGCTGGTGCATCGCACCCGTCTCGGTCGCGCGATGCGTGCGGTAGCAGAAAACCAGACTGCGGCCAGCCTGATGGGCGTGAACATCAACAAAGTGATCTCCACCACCTTTATGCTGGGATCGGCACTGGCTGCCATTGCAGGCATCATGGTGAGCGCCAACTATGGCGTGGTGCATTACTACATGGGCTTTATTCTGGGACTCAAGGCTTTCACTGCAGCCGTGCTTGGCGGGATCGGTAATCTACGGGGCGCGATGCTGGGCGGCGTGTTGCTGGGGCTGATCGAAAGCCTGGGTGCGGGCTATATCGGCGCGCTCACCGGCGGCATTCTGGGCAGCCATTATCAGGATGCCTTTGCCTTTATCGTGCTGATCACCGTGCTGGTGTTCCGCCCATCCGGCCTGCTGGGCGAAAGGGTGTCCGAACGTGCGTAAAATTATCCAATATAAACATATCATTATAATTTTAGCGCTGGCTATACTGGTGCTCGCCTTGCCCTTCGCCACCGACGAATTGCTGGGCCGCGGCTGGGTGCGCATCCTCGATTTTGCGCTGCTGTTTATCATGCTGGCACTCGGCCTCAATATCGTGGTCGGCTATGCCGGCCTGCTCGATCTGGGCTATGTGGCGTTCTTTGCGGTGGGCGCTTACACCTATGCGCTGCTGGCCTCGCCGCAGCTGGGCCTGCATCTGCCGTTCTGGATTATCCTGCCCATCGGGGCCCTCATCGCCGCCCTCTTCGGCGCCTTGCTCGGCACACCCACGCTCAAGTTGCGCGGCGACTATCTGGCCATCGTCACGCTGGGTTTCGGCGAGATCATCCGCATCTTCCTCAACAATCTGAATGCGCCGGTCAATATCACCAACGGCGCGCAGGGCATCAGCCAGATCGACCCGATGCATGTTGCGGATTTTTATTTCAGCCGCAGCCATGAAATATTCGGCATCAGTTTCCACTCGGTGCACCAGCACTATTACCTGTTTCTGGCGCTCACCCTGATGGTTGTTTTTGTGTCGTCACGCCTGCAATATTCACGCATCGGTCGCGCCTGGATGGCCATCCGCGAGGACGAGGTGGCTGCCGAAGCGATGGGCATCAACACGCGCAACATCAAGTTATTGGCCTTCGTGATGGGCGCCAGCTTCGGCGGCATCGCCGGCGGCTTGTTCGCCGGCTTTCAGGGCTTTGTCAGCCCGGAAAGCTTCAGCCTGATGGAGTCGGTGATGATCCTGTGCATGGTAGTGCTGGGCGGCATGGGCAACATCGGCGGCGTCATCCTCGGCGGCGTGCTGCTGGTGGTGCTGCCAGAAGCCTTGCGCAACGGCGCCGGCCCGGCACAGCAGTGGCTGCTCGGCAGAACGCTGATCGATCCGGAAAGCCTGCGCCTGCTGTTTTTCGGCATCGCGCTGATCGCCGTGATGCTGTGGCGCCCTGCCGGGCTGTGGCCCTCAAGCACGCGCCGCCGCGAACTCGAAGCGGTGGATGGTGTGGCGCAACAGGAACAGGACACGGTGTATGACGCCAAACACTAACTCACCCCTGCTGCAACTCTCGGGAGTTGGCAAACACTTCGGCGGCCTCGCAGCGCTCACCGACGTGTCGCTGCACATCAAGCACGGCGAAATCTACGGCCTGATCGGCCCCAATGGCGCGGGCAAAACCACGCTGTTCAACATCCTCACCGGCCTGTACCAGCTCGATGCCGGCAGCTTCAGCTTCGCTGGCAACACCTATAACTGCTGCAAACCGCACCTGCTGGCGCAGGCCGGCATTGCGCGCACCTTCCAGAACATCCGCCTGTTCGCCAACATGACAGCGCTGGAAAACATCATGGTCGGCCGCCACCTGCGCACCCGCACCGGCGTATGGGGCGCGCTCACGCGCAACGCCGCAGCGCGTGCCGAGGAGAGTGCGATTGCCGAACGCGCGCACGAACTGCTGCGCTATGTCGGCATCCACCGACCGTCACACACGCTAGCGAAAAATCTGTCCTACGGCGAACAGCGCCGACTGGAAATTGCCCGCGCCCTGGCAACTGACCCCACCCTGCTGGCACTTGACGAACCCGCCGCCGGCATGAACGCCACCGAGACCGAAAGTCTGAAGGCGCTGCTGCAAACCATACGTGCCAGCGGCATCACCATCCTGCTGATCGAACACGACGTAAAACTCATCATGGGCTTATGCGACCGCGTCGCGGTGCTCAACTACGGCAAGAAAATAGCCGAGGATCAGCCCGAAGCGATCCGCAATAATCCCGCGGTGATCGAAGCCTATCTCGGCGGGAGTCACGCATGAGCCTGCTCGAAGTGCACGACCTGAAAGTGGCCTACGGCGGCATCCACGCGCTGAAAGGCATCAGCCTCACCGTGGCGCAGGGCGAGCTGGTGGCGCTGATCGGCAGCAACGGCGCGGGCAAAACCACCACCCTCAAGGCGCTGGCCGGCCTCTTGCCCTACAGCGGCAAAGCCCACTACCGGCAGGCCTCGCTGCTGCACCGCGCCAGCCACCAGCGCGTGCTGGACGGCATCGCGCTGGTGCCGGAAGGCCGCGGCGTATTTGCACGCATGAGCGTGCTGGAAAATTTGCAGATGGGCGCCTACATCCGCCACGACAAGGAGATCGCGCAGGACATCGACCGCATCTACGACCTCTTTCCGCGCCTCGCCGAACGCCGCAGCCAACTCGCCGGCACCTTATCCGGCGGAGAACAGCAAATGGTCGCGATGGGCCGCGCCCTGATGAGCCGCCCCACCTTGCTGATGCTGGACGAACCCAGCATGGGGCTTGCGCCGCTGATGGTGGAAAAAATCTTCGACACCATCCGCAACATCTCCGCGCAGGGCGTGTCGATATTGCTGGTGGAACAGAATGCCAAACTGGCACTGGAAGTCGCGCAGCGCGGCTATGTGCTGGAGAGCGGGAATATTACGCTGGCGGATAGCGCGGCGAATCTGCTGGGGAGTGATGCGGTGCAGCGGGCTTATCTGGGTGGTTGAGCAATTAAAAGGGAAGCGTCCCCTTTATTTCCGCTGGGATTAGGAAACTCATTTGCTAGTGTCCGGTAGGCAGAAGTAAGGGACTTCGACCTGGGAGAATGCAAGAATAGGGAAGATATCTTCTTCGCGCCCAAGCTGCCCAATATCTGTACCGAACAGATCTTCGAGTATGGCCATGATTGCACCTTCGAGAAAGTCTGTGAAATTCGCTGTTGTCGATTGTACTTCGTCGAAAAAGACGCGCAGACCTTGCTCCGGGTTGGCTTGGTCTACAGCTTTCAGCAGCGCTGCATTTGCAGCAAGCTCTGCACCGAGGTATAAATTGTTGCCGACAGTTCCACCGAGGACGACTTCGAAGGTGAGATCGTCTGCGACTTGTTCCCAGCCAGCGCCGATTTCCGTTGCCGAGTAATGGAATGCGAATGAGTTTCGGACCCGATAGATCGTATTTGACCGACTGAAATATGCCTTGAGTTTTGCGTTTGCTTCGCGGGCAACAGGATGAAGCTTTGGTTCAAGCCGCTGAGAAAGTTTGGACCCGAACCAAGCCTTTCCAACTTCGCCCCACGCCTCGTACAACTTGCCTGCCAATACCCGTGCATAAATCATGGCCTGCGCACCATTCGCTAAGCTTTCGATCGATGAATCAGTCCCTGACCTACCGCTGTGAAGGCACCAAGCGAAGACTTTGTGAAGCGAATTGATCTCGTTCTGCATATGCCCAGCCAGTAGCAGAAAGTCACGTTCTGCGACCGCCATTTTCGCAACTGCATCCTTCGGTAGATGTATTCTGCGTATTTTCATAGACCACTAAGTGTATGCATGAGGTGCTTAAGGTTAAATTTGAGGGATCGACGAAGCTTAATCGCGAAATAACACTCAGGTATGCTCCGCTAGACTGCCGAATTACTTATTGCAACAGAAGAAATCATAGTGGCAGTTCTTGCATTTAAGCACCACCAATTTATTCACTTATTCAAGTACTGGTGAAATATTTTCACTCACGCCTGCCACACCCCAAACCCCGCCTCGCGCAGGCTGATGCCCAGCTCCACTTCCATGTCGGCCGCTTCGTCATAGGACATCGGGTTATACGCCTCATACAGATCGGGCCATAAGCGCAAGCCGTATTGCTTGACGTAGCGGTTGGACTGGATGCCGGCCTTGTGTTTGTCGAAACGCACATCGGGGTCGAGTCCTGTCATGCCGACATAGACGCAGGGTTTGCCGGTGATGTAAGCCGGGTTGCACTTCTTGAATTTGCCTTCGTAGAGCACGTCTTTCGACAGCTCGATTACATAGACGTTGTGGTGCTTGCGGCGTGCCATGGCTGCTTCTTAGCGCCAGTTGATTTCCACGGCGGTTTTTTCGCCGATGACGGACTCATGCAGCCCGGCTGGTATCTCTGACGTGCTCTGACTCACTGGCGTACGGCCTGCCATGATTTCTGCAAACCGCTGCGGCAGCAACGGGATCTGATCGGGAACTGCATAACCTTCTGGATAGATGGGCTGGTTGCTGGCCGGGTCATATTTGTCAGTCGCACCGAGCGTGTGCAGGAATTCGTGTGCGATCACGACGTTGTTTTGCCTAGCCATGTCGTGCGAGGCAAAAACATTTACGCGGCCGATCATGCCTTTCTGCAACCCGGTTGAATGGGGCAAATGGTTGGTGTTCAAAGGATCGAAATAAATCAAAAACATTTTTACCTGTGGACTTGCACCTTTGGTCTGCGCATTACGGTAAGACCACCAGCGCATCTTCAGACTCCAGATGATGACTTCCAGTGCGCTTCCATGTTGCGGCGGTGCGGGTGGTTGCGCTGCCAGCAAGCCGCTCAGCCTGACTTCGATTGAGGCGCGCGATGCATGACCATAGCGTGCTGCCTCTTCCTGCATGAACACTTCAATCGGTTTGAAGTCAGCCAGCGTCAAGCCTTTCAGGTATTCCGCCGTTACTCCGCTGCCGTCGCCATTGATGAGATATACATTTACCGGCAAGGTATGCTTCCATTCCACCGAGCGCATTTTTGCACGCCATGTGCCCAGTGCAACCGCAGCGAGTATCAGCAGCAGGATGAAGATGCGGATTACTTTAAACATGAATGATTGTCACGCTATGAACGATAGTGGCTCTTGTATACGAAGAGGCTTTTATGCGCCCGCTCCTACGCAAATAACTTGATCAACATTTTTGTCGCCAACACGAACAATACCAGCGCAAAAAGCTTCCTGAGACGCTCCATGGGCATGCGGTGTGTGGCTTTTGCTCCGAGCGGAGCGGTCAGCACAGTGCCGATGACCAGCCAAAGCAAGACAGGTAGTTGAACATAACCCAGACTACCGGCAGGCAGATCTACGCCGCGGTAATACCCGGTTACTATGTATCCTAGGGTTCCGCCAACCGCGATGGGGAATCCGATCGCTGCCGAGGTGGCAATGGCATTGCGTATGGGCTGCTTATGCCACACCAGATAGGGTACGCTGAGCACTCCTCCTCCTATGGATACTATGCTGCTGATCGCACCGATCACCATGCCTGCAGCGGTAACTTCCAGGCGACCGGGATAATTACGGGTGGCATCAGGCTTAAGGCCAACCAGCATTTGAGTGGCTGAGAAATAGACGAATAAAATAAAGAAAATGGTGATGTAAAGCGTATCCACAAAACCAACGATCAGCGCACCCAGCGCCGTGCCCAGCAAAATTCCGGGTGTGATGTAAAGAACAGTATCCCAGTTAACGGCATTGTGCGCGTGATGCTGGTAAGCACTGGAGAGGGAGGTAAACAATATTGTCGCCATCGAAGTGCCGAGAGCCAGATGCAGGATATTGTGCGCGGATATATGCTGCACCTCAAACAGGAAGACCAGCACCGGCACCAGGAGCAGGCCGCCACCGATGCCGAACAGGCCGGAGAAATAGCCGACGACCAGACCCAATATCAAATAATAGAGGATCCATTGCAGCTCAGGCATGGGCGAGTTTCTCTGTGATGAATTTCCATTCCGCAGGATCCAGCGGCGTGATGGACAGACGGTTGCCGCGCTGCAGGATGCGCAGTCCTTCCAGTTCGGGGTGTGTGCGCAAATCGGCCAGTGAAATAATGTCGATTTTTTTGACAAACTGCACATCCACATTCATCCAGCGCGGTGTTTCCGCGGTGGATTTTGGATCGTAGTAATGGCTGGACTTGTCGAACTGGGTGGCATCGGGGTAGGCAGTGCTGCTCACGCGCGCGATGCCGGCGATGCCTGGCACCTTGCAATTTGAATGGTAGAACAGCACGCCGTCGCCTATGCTCATCTGGTCGCGCATGAAATTGCGCGCCTGATAATTGCGTACGCCGTACCATGCAACAGTCTGTTGGGGCAGGTTGGCGAGATCGTCGATGCTGACATCGCTGGGTTCTGATTTCATGAGCCAGTAACGCATGGTGTTTTTCCGCTGAAAAAAATAATGCGACCGAGGTCGCATTAGGAACGGGCTTCATTTTATAGTAAGTAACAAAGCCCTGAATAAAGCCCCCCGCCTGTGCCGTTGACTCAATATCTTGAACCTGGGTTCAAGAGGGTCGGTTCCCGTCGCATCAGGTACATCCACAAGGGATGCGCACAACAGCGATTAAGAGGGGCGCGACCTAAGCTATGCTTATTGGTTCAAAGAATTATGAGCCTGACGAACACCGCAGGGTGCAAACTTTCGGGAAATTTAATACTCAAATCCCCCTTAAAACAACTCATCCTGATCCGCCAAAACGGTATCGATAGCTGCCTGCATGGATTCCATTCTACGCTTAAAATCGGACATGTCAAAACCATTACCAAGCCGCGTAGTTAGCAGTTCGTGGGTGATATTGAGTGCGGCCATGATAGCGATGCGTTCAATCGAAGTGATCTTTCCGGCTTCCCTGATTTCACGCATATTTTTGTCGAGATATGCAACCGCATCAAGCAGTTCGGCGCGCTCCTCCTGCGGGCAGGCCACGCGAAATTCCCGGTCAAGAATGGTGACATCCAGGGTATTTATTTTTTCACTGCTCATTTTTCATCTGCGGGAAGTGAAGTCAGCAATCTTTCAAGGCGAGATTGGGCAATGCCAATTTTGTCATCGCATTGCTTGCCATAGCTCAAAGCCGTGACAAGTTCCTGGCGCAGCTTATGATTTTCAGCGCGCAAGCGGGCACTCAATTGCACCAATTGATTGAGTTTGAGTTCCAGAGCATCTAATTCTACTTGCATAGGACGAACTATAAATTTAAAAAGCCTGACAAGTCAAATGGTAGCGCGATATTGTGCAAGTAATTTGTACTTTTAAGCAGCTTTGCTCCTGCCTCAGGGTATAATTTGCCCTGTTTCAGGGTGCCAAGTTTTTTTTTGCTTGGTTAAACGGGAAACAGGTAGGGATTCAATCCTGATGCCTGTGCTGCCCCCGCAACGGTAAGCAAGTTGGGTGTATCACTATGCCACTGTGAGCAATCATGGGAAGGCGATATGCCCGGTCTTTGTAAAGACCAGCTTGCGAGCCCGGATACCGGCCTTGGACAAAGTTCAGGAAATGCTGCGGGAGGCGCATGGACGTCAGGCTGCCACTTTCTGATTTACGCGCACCTGTCCTCTACTCTTCCTCCCTTCGTATTTCCCGTGTTTATAACGTTCCAGCGGGGTCGCTTGGAACACATCAACCGGAAGTATCCAATGAAAAAACATCACTTACTGGCTGCAATTTTTTGCAGTCTAACAACGTTGGCGCATGCTGCCGATGAAATCAATCTGGACGAAATCGTAGTTACCGCCACACGCATCGATCAGCCATTGAAACAAACACTCTCCAGCACTACGGTGATCACGCAGGAGGATATTACAAATTCACAGGCAGCCGATGTCCCAACCATCTTGCGCAGTGTCGCCGGGGTTGAAATAGCGCAAAACGGCGGATATGGAAAGACATCCTCCCTGTTCCTGCGCGGCGCCAACTCAACTCAAGTGCTAGTGCTGGTGGATGGGGTACGCATCAATTCTGCCACGACTGGCACCGCATCAATACAAGACATCATGCTGGACCAGGTCGAGCGGATTGAAATCGTACGCGGCAACGTCAGCAGCATTTACGGCTCCGACGCAATCGGCGGTGTGGTGCAAATTTTCACCAAAAAGGGCAAGGGCGAACCCCGCTTTAATACTTCCATTGGCGCAGGCAATCTGGGTACACAACGTGTTTCAGCAGGATTTGGCGGCGCAAACGAAAGCACGAATTATCATCTACAGGCCACCTCCTTCAACACGGAAGGCGTGTCAGCGATCAACCCGAACATCTATCCCAAAGCCAACCCTAATACAGACGGTTACCGTAACACCAGCGTCAGCGCAAATCTGCGACACAGCCTAAGCACCGGCAACAGCCTTACGCTCAGCGCCTACAACAGCATGGGCAATAACCAGTATGACAACACCTCGGGCAAGCCCACCGATATCAACACCAATACGCAAAAAATCAGCAAAGTCTCCCTGGCTGCCGACAATGCTCTCTCCGAGAAATGGCAGAGTCATCTGCAATATGCGCTTGGCATTGATGAAGGGCAGAACTATCTGAACAGTCAACCCACCTCCCTGTACAAAACAAGCAACCAGCAATTGAACTGGCAAAATACCGTGCAACTTTCCAGCACCGGAAAATTGCTGCTGGGCGCGGAAAACCTGGTGCAGACTGTGGATGGCAATGTGAAGTACACCATTAATCAGCGCGCGATCAATAGCCTGTATGCAGGATATAGCGGAATTTACGATGCACATCTGGTTCAGGCCAATCTGCGCTCCGACAACAACTCACAATACGGAACGGAGAATACCGGCCTGCTCGGCTACGGATACACGCTGAACGAAAGCTGGCGGATCAGCACCAGTTACAGCACTGCCTTCCGCGCCCCCACCTTTAACGAATTGTATTACCCTGGTTTCGGTAATGCTTTGATCAATCCCGAACATTCAAACAATGCCGAAGCGGGTCTGCATTACACCAACACCTCGCGGCAAATCGATGCTGTATATTTCAACAACCTCACGCACGACCTGATCGTCTACTCTCCCGGCCCTGTCAATATCAGTCAGGCGCGGATAGACGGTGTGGAGCTCTCTTATATTGAACAGTTCGGCGACTCCACACTCAAGACCTCGTTGACCTCGCAAAACCCGCGCGACGAAAACACCGGTACACCATTGGTACGCAGAGCAAAGCTGCATGGCAATGTTGCCTGGTCGCAAAAAATCGGCGCCATGCAATGGGGGGCGGAATGGATCTTCAGTGGCGAAAGGGATGACAGCTATTTTGACCCGAATACCTTTGCAACCATCAGAACGGTGCTACCGCCCAATGATACCTTCAATCTGACCGCATCCTGGACATTGAACAAGGAAACCACGCTGGCTTTCCGTGCGGACAACCTCACAGACCAAAACGATGCCACCGTTTACGGGTATAACCCGTTAGGTCGCACACTATTTATCAACATGCGTTATCAACAGTAGTACAAAGGCGGGGGCAAGCTGAGCTTGCCTCCTTTTTCTGCTAAAGTGATACCCTGCATCACATATTCTTTAAAGGAGCTGGACATGCAAACTCAAACAAAACAAATCGGCATCTTCGCCGCCTTGGTCTTGCTGATGGCAATCACCCGCGGCAGCCACTTCGGTTCATCGATCAACCTGCCGGATGCTACGCTGGCCATTTTTCTGCTAGCCGGTTTTATGCTACCGCGTTTCACACTGACTGCACTGGCGGCATTCATCTTTCTGTTGCTGGAAGCGGGTGGCCTCGACTACTACGCGATTGCTTATCGGGGCGTGAGCGATTACTGCGTGTCACCCGCCTACTGGTTCCTGATCCCCACCTATGCCAGCATGTGGTTTGCAGGACACTGGTTTGCTGCACACCGGCACAATAACTGGAGCAACCTTGTGTTATTTGGCGTCGTGTCATTGCTGGCATCTTCCACCGCCTTTCTGATTTCAAACAGCGCTTTTTATACACTTTCCGGCCGTTTCACCGAGATGAGTGTTGCAGAATATACGGCGCGCGTGGCGAAATACTATCCGCCTTATGTTAGCGGAAGTCTGATGTATCTGGCGCTGGCAGCCGTTATTTATGTAGCTGTTAAAACGCTGCTTAAATCTTCAACAGACACAGCACAGGATAATGGCTGACACACCTGAGCAGCACAGCGCGCGCATGGCACGTAAAAAAGCCGTGGTGGATGCGGGCATTGCACAGGCCACCATTGAGCGCGGCGTCGTGATTGTGAACACCGGCAATGGCAAAGGCAAAAGCACGGCAGGTTTTGGTATGGTCGCGCGCGCCCTCGGCCACGGCATGAGAGTGGGCATCGTGCAATTTATCAAGGGCAGTTTTTCCACCGGTGAAGAAGCCTTCTTCCGCCGTTTTGCCGAGGTCAGCTACCATGTGATGGGCGAGGGATTCACCTGGGAAACTCAGGATAAGGAACGCGACATTGCCTGCGCTTCCGCGGCGTGGAAGATAGCCTGCGAGCTGCTGCAAGATAAATCCATTGCCGTTGTTTTGCTGGATGAACTGAACATCGCACTCAAGTACAAATATATACAAATCGAAGAGGTGCTTGCCGCGCTGCGCAACAGACCAGCGCATCAGCATGTTGTGATCACCGGGCGCGGCGCTCCCGATGAGCTGATTGAATTTGCAGATACCGTCACCGAGATGAATTTGCTCAAGCACGCTTATCATGCTGGCGTAAAAGCGCAGAACGGCGTCGAATTGTGAAACCGGAATCGATCGCCTGCCGTGCACTGCTGGTCAGTGCTACTTCCTCTAATCAGGGCAAAACAACCATCACCGCTGCGCTCGCACGCCATTTCAGCAAACAAGGAATGCGCGTGCGCGTTTTCAAAACCGGGCCGGATTTCATTGACCCGATGATCCTGCAGCAAGCTTCCGGCCATGCCGTTCATCAACTGGATTTATGGATGGGCAGTCTCGATCATTGCCGTAGCCTGCTGAACGACGCAGCAGGTGAGGCCGACCTGATCCTGGTGGAAGGGGTCATGGGATTATTTGATGGCAATCCCTGCAGCGCCGATCTGGCACAGACACTGGGTATACCGGTGCTGGCTGTAATAGATGCATCCGCCATGGCGCAAACCTTTGCCGCTGTGGCACACGGGCTGCGCAACTACCGTAGCGGACTGCCCTTCGCCGGTGTTATTGCCAACCGCGTGGGCAGCGCGCGCCATGCCGCCATGCTGCTGCCGCAAGACAGCGACATCCGGCTGTTCGCCACCCTCCCCGCCAATGCAGATTACGCGCTGCCCGGACGCCATCTGGGTTTGCTGCAAGCAAGCGAGGTGGAAGACATTGATGCGCGTCTGGATGCGGCTGCCAATGCGCTGCAATGGCAACATGATGATCTGCCGATCGTCCAATTCAATGCGCCTGCAAGACCGGCCCCCATGCCTTCACTGCTGCGGGATGTACGCATTGCCGTTGCGCGCGATGCCGCATTCTCCTTCCTGTACCAGGCCAACCTCGATTGCCTCAGGCAGCTTGGCGCTGAGCTGGTTTTCTTTTCGCCGCTGCACGATGCCGCCCTGCCTCAGAATACCCATAGCGTTTATTTGCCCGGCGGCTACCCGGAATTGCACCTGTCCACCCTGCAAGATAATGCGTCCATGCGCTCCTCGCTGCAGGCGCATGTGCAAAAAGGCAAACCTGTTTACGCCGAATGCGGCGGCATGCTCTACCTGCTCGACAGTCTCACCAGCGTGCAAGGTGAGCGCTTTAACATGCTGGGCTTGCTGCCCGGCGATGCGCACATGCAAACAAAATTGTCTGCACTGGCACTGCAAGGTGTCAGCCTGCCGCTGGGAGAAGTACGGGGGCACAGCTTTCATTACTCAACTGCCGAAATAATGTTGACGCCCATCGCACAAGGGAAATGCCCCAACAGTGGCCCACTGAGCGAAGGTGTGTACCGGCACAAACGTATCACGGCCGGCTATATCCACTTTTACTTTCCTTCCAATCCGGCAGCCATCGCACCTTTATTCCTGCCATGAGCCGCCTGCCGAAAAGAATCGTGTGCATGTCCACCGAGTCCATCCGGGTACTCTGCCTATTTGGGAAAAATGAACGCATCTCGGGAATTTCGGGATTTTCGATTTACTTTTCACAAGCGAGGCGTGCCACTTTATTGGGCGGATAGCAAAATGATTCCCGATTCTGCACTTTTCACCGTAGCCGAGCGCGATACGCTCTACAGCGTGCTGCATGCGCGTCGCGACATGCGCCACTTTCTGCCCAACAGCCACATCGACGAACTCGTACTGGATCGCTTGTTGCAGGCCGCCCACAGCGCACCATCGGTGGGCCTGATGCAACCGTGGCGATTTATTCGTGTGCGTGCAACGCCGTTGCGCCAGCAGGTCATGGCAATTGTGGAAGCAGAACGCTTGGCTACTGCACGGGCCATGGCTGAACGCGATGCAGAATTCATGCGCCTGAAAGTGGAAGGCATACGCGAGTGTGCAGAGCTTTTTGCCGTCGTGCTTGCACCCGACGACGGTACCGTGTTTGGCCGCCGCACCATGCCGCAGGAAATGGCGCTATGTTCCGCCGCCTGCGCGATACAAAACCTGTGGCTGGCAGCGCGAGCGGAAAATCTCGGTATGGGCTGGGTGTCGCTGTTTGATCCACAACAGTTGGCGGATTTATTATCCTGCCCGCCGGGCGCCAAACCCATCGCCCTGCTGTGCATGGGGCCAGTGCATGAATTTTATCCGCGTCCGATGCTCGAACAATTGGACTGGCGTCACGGCAAAGCCTTGTCTTCGGTGCTGATGCAAGACAGCTGGCAGGGAGAGCAGCCTTGATTGCAACTGCACTGATGATGCTGGCAGCGCTATTGTTTGACAGACTGCTGGGTGAGCCAAGGCGTTTGCATCCGCTGGTTGGCTTTGGCCGTTATGCGATATGGATGGAGCAGCGGCTGAATAACCCTGCGCATTCACCGCTACAGATGCGCACTCAGGGCATTCTGGCATGGAGCCTTGTGGTTATGCCCTGGCTGTTCATCGCCTGGCTGGCATGGCGACAGCCGATTATGCAGCCGTTTGTCGGTGTACTGATGCTGTATTTTGCCCTCGGCCTGCAGAGCCTGGACGAACATGCCGGCCGTATTCAGCAAGCTTTGCAGGCCGGTGATCTGTCACTTGCACGGCAGCGCGTGGGCGACATTGTCAGCCGCGATACCGCTGCGATGCAGCCTGAAGATGTGGCGCGTGCGGGCGTGGAATCCGTGCTGGAAAATGGCAACGATGCAGTGTTCGCCGCGCTGTTCTGGTTTGCCGTGGCCGGCGCGCCGGGGGTGTTGCTGTATCGGCTGGCCAACACGCTGGATGCGATGTGGGGTTACCGCACGCCGCGCTTTATGTTTTTCGGCTGGGCCACGGCACGCCTCGACGATGCACTGAATTTTATTCCGGCCCGCCTCACTGCGCTGACCTACGCCCTGCTCGGCAAGACCCGAGATGCACTGCGCTGCTGGCAGCAGCAGGCACCGGCATGGGACAGCCCCAATGCGGGTCCGGTGATGGCGAGCGGTGCAGGCAGCCTGAATATCAAGCTGGGCGGCGCGGCCGACTATCATGGCAACACCGAACCCAGGCCAGCTTTGGGCACCGGCGTAGCACCCCAGGCAGCTGACATCAGCCGCGCGATGGCGCTGGTCAAACACGGCGCGTGGCTATGGGTAGCGCTGCTATTGCTTGCGGGATTGTTTTATGCTTGAACACGGCGGACAACTCTGTGTTGCCGCGCAGCAATACGGCATACCCGCGGCAGAGTGGCTGGATCTTTCCACCGGCATTAACCCGGTGCCCTTCGTGCCACCACCCATACCGGCTACTGCATGGAAGCGCCTGCCACAGCCGCAGGATGGCCTGTTGCAGGCTGCCGCAGCCTATTATGGCAGCGCGAATATATTACCCGTAGCCGGCTCGCAGGCTGCGATACAGCTTTTGCCCAGGCTGCGCAACAACTGCCGTGTCGGCGTACTGTACCCCGCCTATGCCGAACACGCCCATGCATGGCGCAGCACGGGACATGAAGTCATTGAACTGACCCCTTTTGAAATTGACGCCGCTATCGATCAGCTCGATGTGCTGGTACTGATACAACCCAATAATCCTACCGGCGCCATTTTCACTCATACGGAGCTACATGGCTGGCATGCCAGGCTGAATGCGCGCCAAGGCTGGTTGATCGTAGATGAAGCCTTTATCGAAGCCACCCCTCAGCCCACAATGGTGGAGCCTGAGATGCGGCATGGATTGATTGTGCTGCGCTCGCTGGGAAAATTTTTTGGCCTCGCCGGTGCGCGTGTCGGCTTTGTGCTGGCCCATCCTGAATTATTACAGCGCATACAATCACTTTTGGGCCCGTGGAATGTATCTGGCCCTGCACGCTTTGTAGCACAAGCGGCATTATTGGATCGCTCATGGCACGCGGCAACACGCGGGCGCTTATTGCACGATGGAGCCCATCTTGCGCAATTGCTGCAACACGCGGGCTTGCCGCCCTGCGGCGGCTGCGGCTTATTCCAATGGGTGCAGACTGCACAGGCAGAGGCCATACATCAGCAGTTGGCCCAGCGTGGCATCCTTACCCGGCTATTCACGCAGCCTCTCAGCCTGCGCTTCGGCCTGCCCGGCAGCACGGCAGAGTGGGCGCGACTGCAGCGCGCTTTGGCAGAGATCAACACATGAGCGCACCGACCCTGATGATACAAGGCACGACCTCGGATGCCGGCAAAAGCACTGTCGTGGCTGGCCTGTGCCGCGTACTCAAGCGCAGGGGCATGCGCGTCGTGCCATTCAAGCCGCAGAATATGGCGCTCAACAGTGCAGTCACCACAGACGGCGGCGAGATCGGCCGCGCGCAGGCGGTGCAGGCCCAGGCGGCAGGCCTCGCTCCGCATAGCGACATGAATCCGGTATTGCTTAAACCCAATAGCGATACCGGCGCGCAGGTGATAATCCAGGGGCGTGCAATCTCCAATATGGAAGCCACTGTTTATCATGACTATAAAAAAGTGGCTCGCGCGGCGGTGCTAGAATCCTATGGACGACTCTCTGAACAATATGAAGTTGTGATGGTTGAAGGTGCCGGTTCTCCCGCAGAGATCAATCTCAGGGCGGGCGATATTGCCAACATGGGCTTTGCCGAAGCGGTGGATTGCCCGGTGCTGATCGTCGCCGATATTGACCGCGGCGGCGTGTTTGCCCATCTGGTGGGTACGCTGGCCCTGCTCAGCGCGAGCGAACAGGCGCGTGTTAAGGGCTTCATCATCAACCGCTTTCGCGGCGATATCGCGCTGTTGCGGCCGGGGCTGGAATGGCTGGAACAGCGCACCGGCAAGCCCGTGCTCGGCGTGCTGCCCTATCTGCACGGCCTGCATCTGGAAGCAGAAGATGCCATCCCGCGCGAGAAAGCAGCATCAGTGCAGCACAGTCTGCGCATCGCCGTTCCGCTCTTGCCGCACATCAGCAATCACACCGATTTCGATCCGCTGCGCCTGCACCCGCAGGTAAATCTGCAGTGGATCGCAGCGGGCGAAGAGCCGGCTGCTGCAGACCTTGTGATACTCCCCGGCAGCAAGAATGTGCGTGCCGACCTGGGCTGGCTGCGCACCCAGGGCTGGAGCGAATATCTGGCACGGCATCTGCGCTATGGCGGCAAGCTAATGGGCATCTGCGGCGGGCTGCAAATGCTGGGCAGCGAAGTACATGACCCGCACGGCATCGAAGGTACAGCGGGCAGCAGCGCCGGCCTGGATTATCTGGATTACAGCACAACCTTGCATCCGCACAAACAATTGCACAATGTGCAGGGCAGACTTGCACGTAGCCATGAAGCCGTGCGCGGCTATGAAATCCATGCAGGCATCAGCGAGGGGCACGCCTTGAATTATCCGTTTGCGCAACTTGATGACGGCCGCAGCGATGGCGCAGTATCGCCCGACGGACAAATCATGGCTACCTATCTGCACGGCATATTTGAAATGCCTGAAGCGTTGACGGCCTTGTTGCAATGGGCGGGATTACGCGCACCGCAAGCTTTCGACTACCATGCGATGCGCGAGCAGAATATCGAGCGGCTGGCCGACACGCTGGAAGCGCATCTGGACATGCCGCACATCATGAAACTTTTGGGGGCTTGCCAATGAGAGAATTGATTCTTGGCGGCGTGCGTTCCGGCAAGAGCCGCCTTGCCGAGCAGCACGCCCAGGATAGCGGCCTGCCGGTCACCTATATCGCCACCGCCACCTGCGAAGACGCCGAAATGCGCGCGCGCATCGCCCACCACCAGGCGCAGCGTCCCGGCCACTGGCAGCTGGCGGAGGAACCGCATGCACTGGCCGCCGCCCTGCAGCGCCATGCCGCGGCCAATCACTGCGTGCTGGTGGACTGCCTGACCCTGTGGCTGACCAACCTTTTATGCTTGCAGGACGAGCCGCGCCTGCAAACCGAAGTGCATTCGCTGCTTGAAATGCTGCCCACACTGCCCGGACACATCATCCTCGTCAGCAATGAAACCGGCATGGGCATTGTGCCGCTGGGCGAACTGACGAGGCGCTATTGCGATGAGGCAGGGCGCTTGCATCAGGCTTTGGCGCAATCATGCGAGCGTGTCATATTAACGGTGGCGGGTTTGCCACTACATTTGAAAGGCTGAAAGAAATCATGAGTACGACTCTGGACTGGTTGAAGCACCCCACAAAAAGCCTGGACCAGGCAGCCCGCAGCGCTGCGCTAATGCGTCAGCAGCAGCTCACCAAACCGCCAGGCGCGCTCGGCCAGCTCGAAACCCTCGCGATACAGCTCGCTGCGCTGCAGGGCCGCGAAAAACCGCAAGTGGACAACGTATTTATCAGCGTGTTCGCGGGCGACCATGGCATCGCCGAAGAAAATGTGTCAGCCTTCCCGCAGCTCGTCACCGCCGAGATGGTAAAGAATTTTGCGCGCGGCGGCGCCGCCATCTGCGTACTCGCCAGGCAACTCGATGCCAAGCTGGAGGTGGTCAACCTCGGCACGGCTTTCGATACCGGCAATCTGCCCGGCGTCTTGCAGTGCAATATCGGCAAGGGCACGGCCAATTTCGCCAAACAGCCCGCGATGACTGACACACAACTGGCCGCCGCGCTGCAGGCAGGCCGCGACAGCGCGGAACATGCCGCCAGGCTCGGCGCGCAACTGTATATCGGCGGCGACATGGGCATCGCCAACACCACCTCTGCCGCCGCCCTCGCCTGCGCGCTGCTCAAGCATACACCGCAGCAACTCGCCGGCCCCGGCACCGGTCTCGATGCCAACGGCGTACAGCACAAAGCCGAAGTCATCGCGCGCGCACTCGAACTGCACGCCGCGCACCTCAGTGACCCGCTGGAGATCCTGCGTCGCCTCGGCGGCTTTGAAATCGCCGCGCTCACCGGCGCCTACATCAGCTGCGCGCAGCAGGGCATCGCCGTGCTGGTGGATGGCTACATCACCACCGCTGCAGCCCTGCTCGCCGTACGCATCCAGCCGGGCGTGGCAGACTGGATGCTGTACGCGCACCGCTCCGCCGAGCCCGGTCACATGTTGATGCTGAATGCACTAAAGGCTGAGACTCTGCTGGAGCTGGGTATGCGCCTTGGAGAGGGCAGCGGTGCGGCAATGTCAGTGCCGGTGTTGAGGCTGGCCTGCGCCCTGCATAGCGATATGGCTACATTTGCAGAAGCTGGCGTGTCGGAGAAGATTTAGCTGTGCTGGCGTGAGCCAATCACGGCTCCGTAATCTATTTGCCAGTCCAGGGTATGGGACAAAGGAATGCCGGCCAGTTGCGCAAGCCAGGCACGTATGCTGCCGCCATGGGCAACAAGCGCAATTTGCCGCTGCGGCAGTTTCGCCACGTATTGCATCAGGCCGTGCACGCGCTGCATCATCTGCTGAGCCGATTCGCCATTCGGGGGCCGGTAATGCAGGACATCGGCGCTCCATGCGTCGATTTCGCAATGGGCAATGTCGTTCCACGCTCGGCCTTCCCAGTCGCCGAAATGCATCTCCATTAGCCGTGAATCTTGCAGTATTTCGCAGCCATGATACACAGCAAGATGTTCCGCCAAGAGGCGCGTGCGCTGCAACGGGGAAGTGATGATTAACTCAACAGGCTCAAGCAAGTTAGCGACAGCCGCAGCTTCTGCAGCAAAACTTTCCGCCACATCCACATCAAGCTGGCCGTAGCAGATGCCCCGGGCAATGCCGGGCGCTGTGTGGCGAACAAGGGTGAGTATTTTCACAGTTCAGAATGCTGCCAGCAAACCCAGGTAAAAGCCGATTTCGGTTATCTGCTGCACCGCACCCAGGCAATCTCCGGTGTACCCGCCCAGTTTTTTCTGCAACAGCCACGCCAGATAAATGCGCAGCAACAGGGCGCACGCAAGTGCGCTGATTACGCTCACGATGCCGGCGCCTGCGATGGGCAGCACCATGATGGCTGCCACAGCGATAAGCGAGGCTATGGCAAAGCTGCTTCGGCTCACGCCCTGTGCGGCGGGCTTGGCGCGTGCGCTGTCGTCAGCGCGCACATACTGCTGCGTCAGCATGATGCTCACTGCCATCAGGCGGCTTGTCGCATGCGCTGCAACCAGCGATGCTGCGACTAAAGCCGCCGAGTGCGCGGCATGGATGAGTGCCAGCAAGGCCTGAAATTTCATCAGCAACACCAGCACGATGGCGATGACGCCATAGCTGCCCACATGTGAATCTTTCATGATGACGAGGATTTTTTCACGCGTATAGCCGCCGCCCATGCCGTCTACAAAATCACTCAGCCCGTCTTCGTGAAACGCGCCGGTGATCAGGATGCTGCCGAACATGCTTAAAGCCACGGCCAGCGCCAATGGAAACACGAATGCAGCAGCCCACAACAAGATTGCAGCCAGGCCGCCTACGCAGACGCCCACCAGGGTAAAGTAACGCGCTGACTGATCGAGTTGCTGAGCGGAATGACCTACCCATGCAGGCACCGGGATGCGCGTGAAAAATTGCACGGCGGTGAGAAATAATCGTAGTTGTTGCAGCATTGGTTTCGGCTTAAATCAAGTGATGGTAGACTAACAGCAGGTTATACTTTATGTCTATGCCGTCTTAGTTTTTTGCTCAAGGCAAACTATTTGGCGGTCAAATGCGGGCTGTCAAACAAATTGTCTGACACCGTATTTTCGTCCCGTTGCGACTGCGGGACTCGCTACTTTACAAGCTACTGAAAGACGTGCATGATGCAAAAAATGCCTTTATATTCTGACGCATTGGCGTGTTTATCCAACAGCATTCACTCCGTTCATTATTTCCTTGTATTTAAGCTAAGGTATCAGCATGGCAACCACAAAAAAACCTGAAAAATCTACTGACATCCGATACAGCTGGGAAGGCAAAGACAAGGGCGGAAAGGCTGTTAAAGGCGAGATCCGCGCGGCAGGCGTAGCTGTTGCCTCCGCACAGTTGCGCCGTCAAGGCGTTCAGGTAAGCTCCATCAAAAAGACCAAGAGCGGCGGCAAGGCCATAACTGAAAAAGACATCACCCTGTTCACGCGGCAGCTCGCCACCATGTTGAAATCCGGCGTACCGTTGCTGCAGTCCTTTGACATCGTCGGCAAGGGCCATAGCAATCCCTCGGTTGCGCGCATGCTGATGGACATCAAGACAGAAGTGGAAACCGGCAGCAGCCTGGAAACGGCTTTCAGAAAGTACCCGCTGCAGTTTGACGACCTCTTCTGCAACCTGATCGGCGCGGGTGAAGCGGCGGGTATCCTGGATAACCTGCTGGACAAGATCGCCACCTACAAGGAAAAAATGCTCGCGATCAAGGCCAAAATCAAGTCCGCCTTGTTTTATCCGATTTCCATCATCGTCATTGCGTTTGTCATCACTGCCATCATCATGATATTTGTGATTCCTGCGTTCAAGGAATTATTCAAAAGCTTTGGCGCAGATCTGCCTAGCCCAACCCTGGTTGTCATGGCAATTTCAGACTGGTTTGTCACCTGGTGGTGGGCCATCTTTTCAATTATTGGCGGCGGGCTTTACACCTTCTTTTATTTCTGGAAACGCAACAAGCAGTTGCAGCGCACGATGGACATCTTCATGCTGAGACTGCCAATTTTCGGCGAGTTAATACGCAAGGCTACGATCGCACGCTGGACCAGGACCCTGGCGACCATGTTTGCGGCCGGTGTGCCGCTGGTTGAATCGTTAGATTCTGTGGCTGGGGCAGCGGGCAACGCGGTTTATTATGAGGCAACCAAAAAAATACAACGCGAAGTCAGCACCGGTAACAGCATGACGTCAGCCATGACCAATTCGGGCGTATTCCCCAATATGGTGCTGCAGATGATCGCGATCGGTGAAGAGTCGGGTGCCATCGACAGCATGCTGAACAAAGTAGCCGATTTCTATGAGGCCGAAGTCGATGATGCGGTAGAAGCTTTGTCCAGCTTGATGGAACCCGTCATCATGGTGGTTCTGGGGACTCTGATTGGCGGTATGGTAATTGCGATGTACCTGCCCATCTTCAAGATGGGGCAAGCGGTCGGCTAGATTTTGCAGTATGTGATATTGGCTCCCATACTGTGCGCATATTTTTCCAAACCCAACAAAATACGATGACTTCGTTCTTGCAAACACTACATGATTCACCCCCCTTCTTCATTGCTCTCGCCGGTTTGTCAGGTTTGCTTGTAGGCAGCTTTTTAAACGTTGTCATTCATCGTTTGCCGAAAATGATGGAGCGTGAATGGCGCTCACAATGCGCCGAACTGAACGAGCAGCCCGATGATGGCACAGCCCATGCCAGCAGCAAGGCCTCGCCGGCTGCCCCCTACAACTTGCATACACCACGCTCAGCCTGCCCGCATTGCGGCCACCAGATCAGCGCGCTGGAAAACATCCCGCTTCTGAGCTACCTGGCATTGCGCGGCAAATGCAGACAGTGTGGCACTCACATTTCGATGCGCTACCCTGTAGTTGAAGCCGTGAGCGGATTGCTAAGTGCATATGCGGCCTGGCATTTTGGTTTTGGACTGGCTGCAGTTGCGGCAATTTTATTTATATGGGCACTGATTGCACTCACTTTCATCGATTTTGACACGCAGCTGTTGCCAGACGACATTACCTTGCCCCTGCTGTGGCTAGGCATCATTTTCAATCTCTATGGCACTTTTACAACTTTGGACAATGCCATCGTCGGCGCTATTGCGGGCTATCTCGCGCTGTGGAGCGTGTACTGGCTGTTTAAGCTGGTAACCGGAAAGGAAGGCATGGGCTATGGCGACTTCAAGCTGCTCGCCGCCATCGGCGCCTGGCTGGGATGGTCGATGCTGCCGCTGGTTATCATGCTCTCCTCGGTGGTTGGCGCGGTCGTCAGCATCACCCTGATCATCGCTGCGCGCCACGGACGCAACATCCCGATACCATTCGGCCCCTATCTCGCAGGCGGCGGCTTGATCGCCTTGTTCTGGGGCCCGCAACTGATCCAAAGTTATTTGCACCTGCTCACCGTACCATGAGCTTCCGTGTAGGGCTGACTGGCGGCATAGGCAGCGGCAAGAGCACGGTTGCCTCACTATTTGCCGAACTGGGCGTCCCGGTGATTGACACCGACGCCATCTCGCACCAACTCACCGGTGCGGGCGGTGCCGCTATCCCAGCCATTCGCGCCGAGTTCGGCGGGAATTACATCGATGCAACAGGCGCTCTCGACAGGGCAAAAATGCGCCAGCTTGTATTTTCCGACAACCTGGCAAAACGGCGGCTGGAAAAAATCCTGCACCCGCTGATACTCGCTCAGGCAAAATCTCTCGCCGAATCCAGTCCTGCCCCCTATGTCCTGCTGGTCGTTCCCCTGTTATTCGAAACATCCGACTATCAAGGCTGGCTGGACCATACCGTGACCGTCGACTGCTCCGAATCAACCCAACTTGCCCGTGCCACAACGCGCGACAGCCTGAACGAGCAGACCGTGCGCGCCATTATGGCGCGCCAGTTATCACGCTCGCAGCGACTGGCGCTGGCCAATGATGCCATCGACAACGACGGCACTTTATCCGCATTGCGCCAGCAAATTTTGCAGCTACACCAGCGTTACCTGAAGCTGGCCGAAAGAAGCAATTGACGTAGTGCTCTACTCAAGATATTGTTCCAAATATAATTATATTACTCACATTCCACCCAACGTGATTAACTACGAATTCCCTCTTAACGAACGTGTGCGCACCATGCTGCGCCTAGAGGATTTATTCGCGAGAATGGATCAATTGATCAAGGGTAGCAACCATTGCGACCACCATATGGCCCTTGCAGTGCTGTTCGAGATACTGGAAGTCACGAGCCGCGGTGAATTAAAATCCGATCTGCTACAAGAATTAGAACGCCAGAAACGAATCCTTGCCACACTCCGCAGCAATCCCGAAATTTCTGAAGACGCGCTCGATTCAATGCTGGGCAATATCGAAAAGGTCTCCGCCCACCTGCTAGCCTTAAGTGGCAAGATAGGCCAGCACATCCGCGATAACGAATGGCTGATGCTTATCAAGCAGCGTGCATGCATACCTGGAGGCATGTGCGAATTCGACCTACCTTCCTACCACTACTGGCAGCACCAGGATGAGAGCGTGCGGCGCCAGCACCTCGAATCTTGGCTGGCGCCCTTGCGCCCCATCCAGGAAGGCCTGGGTATTTTGCTCACCTTGCTGCGTGACAACTGCAAGACCCATCAGTTCACCGCGCGTCAGGGCAGCTTCCAGCAGATGCAGGGCGGCCGTGTGGCACAAATGCTTTGCGTCATCGTGGATAAAGATCTGCCCTGCATTCCGGAGATCAGCGCCAACAAATACGCCCTGAACATACGTTTCATTGCTGCCGATTACGCCGCAAAATCCACGCTGTATGATCAGGATGTAGAATTTAAACTCGTCTTCTGTTAATTGCCATGGATTCGAAGAAACCCGCAGTAGTTGCCTGTCCGCAGTGCGGCAAAGAAGTCATCTGGAACAAGGAAGTCAGTCCCTATAGGCCGTTTTGCAGCGAGCGCTGCAAGCTGATTGATCTGGGGCAGTGGGCCGAGGGAGGCTACAGCATCCCGCTTGAAGAAAAATCAGACGAAGACTTGCAAACAGGCGAACACCACGACAAACCTCACCAGGCCTGACGCAACAGCGCAATGCCATGCGCGCCATGCTGCCACGCCGTTTCCATATCCCGCAGCTGCAAGCCGCCCAGCGCATAAACCGGAATTGAACTAGACGCGGCCAGCGCTGCAAAGCTTTCCCAGCCAAGATTGTCCGCGCCGGGATGGCTTTTCGTCGGCAATACCGGGCTCAGCAGCGCGAAATCCAGCCCCAACTCCGCCGCGTGTTGCAGCTCCGCAGCGCTGTGGCAGGATGCCGCGCACAGATCGAAATCCGGCCTTGCCTCACAAGCTGCAAGCTGCGCCCCCGTCAGCTGCACCCCGTCAGCACCCGTTTCCATGGCCAATTCGATATCGCCATTTATCAGCACTCGCGCACCAGATAAATGAGCCAACTCTACCGCGCGCAACGACAACTCACCCAGCATAGCAGACGACCAGTTTTTCTCGCGAATTTGCAGCAGCCTCAGACCTTTGGCAAGTGCCAGTTGCAGACGCTCAAGAAACACTTGCACACCCAGTTCGGTAGCATTGCTGATTGCGTACAGGTGAGGCAGCTGCAGGGCGCGCATGATCGGCGCATTGGCAGGCAGAATGGGTGCTACCGATAGATCGGGCAGGCGCTGCCAGCTCAATAACTGACCCTCTTTGCCGTGGGGTTCGCCTTGCCAATCTGTTACACGGAAAAAATTCAGGCGCACGGTGGCATGGGGGTAGGTGAACACTCGTGTCAGCCAGGAATAGGCTGTTTTTACGTCTATGCCCAGCTCCTCATGCAGCTCGCGCAGCAGGGCGTGATGCGCTGTTTCGCCCGCCTCAACCTTGCCGCCGGGGAATTCCCAGTAGCCGGCGTAGGCCTTGCCCTCTGGGCGCTGGGCCATCAGGAAAGAGCCGTCTGGGCGCTGCAATATAGCGACAGATACAAATGTTAACTTATTCAATATAATCAACCAGTTGCGAATACACGTTATTGACTAAAAACTCATCGTTTCATGCATATTTTGAGCTTCTGCGAATCAACTTCAACTTCGCCGGGGGCAGCCCGGCGAAGTTGAAGTTGATGTTGATGTTGGTTGTAACTGCTGGGTATCGCTACGCTCAACTCCAGCCTACAAGATCACATTCTCCCGCACCAATCCTTCGCAAACTGCCCCGCCACCCTCCCACTCCTGGACCCCCGCATCAGCGACCACTGCAACGCTTGCCTGCGCACCTCATCCGTCATCCCCTGCTTCCAGCCATGGTGCGCCAGCCAATGCCCCGCCACCGCCAGATATTCATCCTGCGAAAACGGATAGAAGGAGATCCACAAGCCGAAGCGCTCGGACAGAGAAACCTTCTCCTCCACGCTTTCGGCCGGATGCACTTCATCGCCGACGTATTTGGTGGCGAGGTTGTCCTGCATGTAGTCCGGCATCAGGTGGCGGCGGTTGGAGGTGGCGTAGATCAGCAGATTGTCGGAGAAGGCGACCAGGTCGCCATCCAGCGCGGCCTTGAGCGACTGGTAGCCAGGCTCGTCGGCATTGAAGGAGAGGTCGTCGCAATACAGGATGAAACGCTCGGCTCTGCCCTGCACCAGCCCGACGATGTGACAGATCGATCAGACCCTGCTTGTCGATCTGGATCACTCGCAGGCCCTGCGCGGCGTATTCGTTCAGCAGTGCTTTGACCAGCGACGACTTGCCGGTGCCGCGCGCACCGGACAGCAGCACGTTGTTGGCGGTGCCGCCGCGCACGAATTGCAGGGTGTTCTGCTGGATGCGTTGTTTCTGGTCGTCGATGCCGAGCAGGTCGGCGAGGGCGATGCGCTGGAAGTTAGGCACCGGATGCAGGCTGCGCTGTGCGTGATCCCAGCGTAAGGCTGCGGCAGCCTGCCAGTCCGGCGCTTGCGGCTGTGCACCGAGCAGGATGCTTTCCAAGCGGGAGAGTAGGCCTTCAGCGCGATCAAGAAAACGTTCTAGTTTGTCCATGCTATTTTGGCCGTCATTCCCCGCGCAGGCGGGAATCCATATAATTAAAAAACCCGCATAGCGAACAAAATCAGCTTGGCTGCTGCGCAGAACCTTTATATCGCTGGATTCCCGCCTGCGCGGGAATGACGGGTCAGCTTCTGTAGCTGGCGTTGATCTTCACGTAGTCGTAGGAGAAGTCGCAGGTCCACACGGTGGCTGCTTCCGCGCCACGCCCCAGCACCACGCGGATGGCGATGTCGCTCTGCTGCATGATGCGCTGGCCGTCTTCCTCGCGGTAGCTCGCGGCCCGTCCGCCATTTTCGGCGACCAGCACGTCGTCCAGATACATCTGGATGCGCTGCACATCCAGGTCGGCCACGCCGGCATAACCGATTGCCGCAAGGATGCGGCCGAGGTTGGGGTCAGAGGCAAAGAAGGCAGTCTTGACCAGTGGCGAGCGTGCCACGGCATAGGCGATCTGCTTGCACTCGGCCCTGCTTTTGCCGCCTTCAACCTTGACCGTGATGAATTTGGTCGCGCCCTCGCCATCGCGCACGATGGCCTGCGCCAGAAAGATTGCCACTTCAGTTACGGCAGCCTGCAGCTGTTTGTATGCGTCGCTGTCCGCCTGGGTGATGGCCGCTGCGCCGCTCTTGCCGGTGGCGATCAGCATCAGCGCATCATTGGTTGAGGTGTCGCCATCGACCGTGATGCAGTTAAACGAGGCATCGCTGGCCTGGCTCACCATCTGCTGCAGCATCGGCTGCGCCACCGCCGCGTCGGTCGCGATATAACCCAGCATGGTCGCCATGTTGGGGTGGATCATGCCTGAGCCCTTGGCGATGCCGGTAACAGTAACCGTAGCCCCGCTCAGCTTGACCTGGCGCGATATGGCCTTGCCCACGATATCCGTGGTCATAATGGCCTGTGACGCATCAAACCAGTTGTCCGCCTTGAGGTTGGACACGCAGCCGGGCAAGCCGGCCACAACCTTCTCCAATGGCAGCGGTTCCATAATGACGCCGGTCGAAAACGGCAGCACCTGCTCCGGGGCGCAGCCCAGCAGTTTAGCGGCGGCAGCGCACGTCGCGCGTGCGCTTGCCATGCCCTGTTCGCCCGTGCCGGCATTGGCATTGCCGGTATTCACCACCAGTGCGCGTATGCCCTTGCCTGCCGCCAGATGTTCGCGCGCCACGGTGACCGGGGCGGCACAAAAACGGTTTTGCGTAAACACGCCTGCTACTGTCGATTGCACATCAATCTGCATCACCAACAGATCCTTGCGATTGGGCTTTTTGATATTGGCTTCTGTGGTGCCCAGCAGCACGCCATTAACCGGGAGCAGCTCGGCTGCGACGGGAGAGGTAAGATTAACCGGCATTTCTTCCTGCTTTCTTTTTAGTATCTTCCACCGGTACGGTGGATGTAATTGCTCATTTCCACGGATTGCATATTCATGCGCCGCACGATGCCATGCACATGGCGCACGATGCCGCGCATCACGTAATACACAATGGCAGGATTGGTGTTGAGCAAACTTTCAAAATTTGAACGTTCCAGCAGCAACACCTTGCTGTCCTGTTTGACTTGAACGGTCGCGCTGATCTGGGTCGCATCGCCGCCGACAAAAGTAATGATTCCTGCAATATCACCCGGCTGCACCAAATGCAAGGTGGCTTTTTCACCCCTTACTGTCGCAGTCGCCTCGACTTCGCCAGCCACCAGTATCATCAAGGTTTTTTCCAGTCTGACGTCGTCCGGGCGCAGAAGATATTCTCCCGCCTTATAGTCATGCAAGGTCATACTGCTTGCAAGCACTTCAATCTCGGCGTCGCGCAATTCCGAAGTCAAATCGGAATTATGCAAAACGCTCATTACCAGTTCGTCCGCTGTCATTGGTTTATTCCCCTTTAAAGATCAACTCAATTTGCCATGGCACTGCTTGTATTTTTTTCCCGAACCGCAAGGACAAGGATCATTCCTGCCGACCTTTTCACCGCTGCGTATGAACGGTGTTTTCTCTTCCACTTGTGCTGCTTCACTTTGTCCCAGTGCTTCTTCATAATCAGCGTGGTGATACTGAACATTTGATGGAGCATGAGGCGCTTCTGCAGCCTCAATATCCTGTTCGCTGCGAATTTGCACGTTCATCAGGGTCTGCGTCACATCGCTCTTGACGCTTTCCAGCATGTTTGAAAACAGCTCAAATGCCTCGCGTTTATACTCCTGCTTTGGGCTTTTCTGCGCATAACCGCGCAGATGGATGCCCTGGCGCAAATGATCCAGCGCCCCCAGATGCTCGCGCCAATGGGTATCCAGGCTTTGCAGCATGACGAGACGCTCATATCCGTGCATCACTGCTGCGCCTACCCGATCCACTTTAGCCTGATATTGTTGCTGCGCCGCTTCCAGTATGCGGTCGCCCAAGCCGTGTTCGTCGAGCTTTTTGTCCTGCTCCAGCCATTGCAGCAGCGGCAAATGCAGCTGGAATTCGGCCATCATGGCCTTTTCCAGTCCCGCCACATCCCACTGCTCTTCCATGCTGTCCGGCGTGATGTATTCGCTGATGGTGCGATGCAATACACTTTCGCGCATCGCCGTAATCGTCTCGGAAATATCCAGGCTATCCATCAGCTCATTGCGCTGCTGGTAAATTACCTTGCGCTGGTCGTTGGCGACATCGTCGTATTCGAGTATCTGCTTGCGCATGTCGAAGTTGCGCGCTTCAACCTTGCGCTGCGCGTTCTCAATGGCACGGGTCACCCAGACGTGCTCGATCGCCTCGCCTTCGGGCAGCTTGAACCTGTTCATGATCGATGCCACGCGATCCGATGCAAATATCCTTAACAGAGGATCTTCCAGCGACAGATAGAAACGGCTGGAACCCGGATCACCCTGGCGGCCCGCACGTCCGCGCAACTGGTTATCCACCCGCCGCGACTCATGCCGCTCGGTACCGATAATATGCAGGCCGCCGCTCGCCACTACCTGGTCGTGTATCGGCTGCCATTCTGCACGCAGCTGGGCAATGCGCTGGTTGCGCGTTGTATCGTCCAGCGCCGCATCCATACGCACCAGCTCAATCGGCTTTTCCACATTGCCGCCCAGCACGATGTCCGTGCCGCGGCCGGCCATGTTGGTGGCGATGGTCACCATCTTCGGGCGGCCTGCCTGCGCCACAATTTCGGCCTCACGCGCGTGCTGCTTCGCGTTCAACACCTGATGCGGCAGCTTTTCCTTGTCCAGCAAGCTGGACAGCAGCTCGGAGGTTTCAATCGAGGTGGTGCCGACCAGCACCGGTTGGCCGCGCTGATAACAATCGCGAATGTCCGCTATGACCGCCTTGTATTTATCCATCGCGCTCAGATAAACCTGATCCATCATGTCGGCACGGATAGTCGGGCGGTGCGGCGGTACAACCACGGTTTCCAGGCCATAAATCTGCTGGAATTCGAATGCTTCCGTATCGGCGGTTCCGGTCATACCGCTCAACCTGCCATACATGCGGAAATAATTCTGGAAGGTAATGGAAGCAAGAGTTTGGTTCTCTTTCTGGATGGGCACGCCCTCTTTCGCTTCCACCGCCTGGTGCAGGCCGTCAGACCAGCGACGGCCCGGCATCATGCGCCCGGTGAATTCATCGACGATCACCACCTCACCGTCCTGCACCACATAGTTCTGGTCGATGTGATACAGCACATGCGCCTTCAGCGCGGCATAAAGATGGTGGATCAGGGTGATATTTGCCGGGTCATACAGGCTGCCGCCGGCTGGCAGCAGGCCTGCCTGAGCCAGCAGCGCTTCCGCGTGCTCATGGCCGGCCTCAGTCAGCAGAATCTGCTGATTCTTCTCGTCGACGCTGTAATCCCCCGGGCCTTCTTCTTCATCCGGGCGAATCTCTGCTTGGCGCACCAAATGCGGCACCAGTTTGTTCATTCTGGTGTAGATATCCACATTGTCTTCGGCCTGCCCAGATATGATCAGTGGCGTACGCGCTTCATCGATCAGGATGGAATCCACCTCATCCACGATGCCGAAATTCAAACCGCGCTGAAAACGCTCATGCGCCTCTGTGGCCATATTGTCGCGCAGGTAGTCAAAACCGAATTCGTTGTTCGTACCATAGGTGATGTCTGCTGCATAGGCAGACTGTTTGTCGGCATGATCCATCTGCGACAGAATGACGCCCACTGACAACCCCAGAAACCGGTACAGGCGGCCCATCCACTCGGCATCGCGCTTGGCCAGATAATCGTTCACAGTGACGACATGCACCCCCTTGCCCGACAGTGCATTCAGATAGGCTGGCAGCGTTGCCATCAAAGTCTTGCCTTCGCCGGTGCGCATCTCGGCAATCTTGCCGTAATGCAGCACCATGCCGCCGATCAACTGCACATCGAAATGTCGCATCTGCAGCGCGCGGCGGCCGCCTTCGCGCACCACGGCAAACGCTTCCGGCAACAGGGCATCCAGTGTTTCTCCCTGCTGCACACGCTGCTTGAAGCTGGCTGTCTTGGCGCGCAGCTCGTCATCGGTGAGCGCTTCGATTTGCGTTTCAAGTGCATTTATTGTGGCTACTGTCTGGCGATATTGTTTAAGCAGGCGATCATTACGGCTACCAAATACACTTTTAAGCAAATTGGAAATCATGTTCTAAATTTTCTGCTCTATGGCTATATATAATTCGGGACTACACGTTCAAATAACGCAAACGACAAAAAAGGTGAGGGCTGTCATATTTAAAATAAGACACCTCACCCTTGCACAAAATCAGCAAAAACTAACTTGCGTTGTCTTGCAAAAAACGCACTGGATTTTGGGCCAAGCCTTTAAATCTCACTTCAAAATGCAAGTGATTGCCGGTTGAACGGCCTGTGCTGCCTACCAATGAAATGAGTTGGCCACGCTTCACTACCTGACCCAGCTTGACAATGAGCTTGGAGGCATGCGCATAACGCGTCAGGATATCGTTGCCGTGATCAATTTCTACTAAATTGCCAAAATCGGGGTGCAGTCCAGCATAAACAACCACTCCACTCGCCGCAGCATGAATCGGCGTACCCAGGGGAACAACGTAATCAACACCTTCGTGCATTGCACTCCTGCCTGTAAAGGGATCGGTACGCCAGCCAAAATTAGACGAATACCACCCGGTTGTTACGGGTGCTGCCGTATTGAGCATTTTTTTTCTCAACCTGTCCTGTTGCAGCAATGTTTCCAGCGCCGCCAATTTGTCAGCGCGGTCAGTCATTAATTCAGACATATTTCCCAACTGTTTGTTCATGCTGGACAAGGTGACATCTTGCTGACCCGCAGGCACATAAACTCCGCCTTGTCCGGGCAATTGACTAAAATCTATCTCTTGCTTCTTCATGCCGGCAATCTTGACCAAACGCGTTCCCAAGGTATCAAGCCGTAACAAGCGCGCCTGCATTTGCCCCAGGCTTATCGCCATCGTATCCAGACTTTCGCGCAAATAGGCCTGCTTTTTCTGCTGTTCGTGGTTTTGTGCGCTGGCCAGCCAAGACTTCATCTCATTGCTTATTCTGCCTGGCTGCAAACGAACAATTGCATATTCAGCTGCAAGAACGGCCATAATGAATAACACGAGAAATATTGCCGAAACAAACAGTAAATGTATGCCGCTCAGCGACACACTGCGAGTTTTTGCCAAATTACCGGAAACTAGAATAATATTCACGATTCATACCTCAATTTATTTTTTGCTACCTTGCCTCAACGCCTGAATTCCTTTTTTGCACGCAACCAGGAACTGCGCCAAATGTCTGGCAAAGTACGGCAACTCCGCGCATTTCAGTTGCATTATGAGCAAGTTGCACCACCCTCACTGTTGCGCTCCAGCCACGTCATACAATTAGAACATAGCGTTTTAACCCTGGCAGCAAACAACAGTGCTGTCGCCGCCAAACTGCGTCAAATGACGCCGGAACTGGTCAGGCAGCTTCAGCTACACGGCTGTGAGGTTACTGGAATTCAAGTCAGGGTGCAAGTTGCCTTGCCGCCCGTCACCCACACTGCCGTCTCCTGTTCGTTGAGTGCCCAGGGAAAACAGCAATTAAACGACTTGGCCAAAACATTGGGCGATTCACCATTAAAACGCGCGTTACAACGTTTGGCCGGAAGCAAGAAGGCTGGGCAATAAGCGCGCAGGGCACGTCCAAGTCAAACCAGAATGCGCCAGCCTATTCGCACGTAGCGTTCCAATATGAACAACACGGTAAAGGTGAGCAGTGCGAACACAACGAAACGCGCAATTTGCCAAGCCAGATTGAGATAGCGTCGATTTTGGGTGAACAGGTACATGCCACCCAACAAGACGATGGCAAGAGCAGACAATATAAATAACAGTCGCAATATCAGCATAGTCAGTAACCTTGCCAGACGCCAAGTAGCGTCACAAGCTCCATGGCTTACTGAAGCTCGGCAGACAGCATGTATACATTGGAAGTTTTATAACGGGGTCAGGCTGCCTGTAATTGCATGCGCAGAAAGTCCGGCGCTTCTTCATTTTTGTCGAAAGTTACGAATTCCCATGCCTGCTCGTCAGCCAGCAAAGCTCGCAGTAAGGCATTATTGAGAGCATGGCCTGATTTGTAACCAGAAAAAGACCCAATTAATGGATGTCCCAGCAAATACAGATCCCCGATTGCATCCAGCACCTTGTGCTTGGCAAACTCATCATCGGAGCGCAGCCCGTCGGGATTAAGCACGCGGTATTCATCCATAACGATGGCATTATCCAGATTGCCGCCAAGCGCCAATCCCTGCGAGCGCATATACTCAACCTCATGCATGAAGCCGAAGGTGCGTGAGCGGCTCACCTCTTTAATATAGGAATGTTCTCCCAAATCTACCGTGACCTGCTGCTTGGTATTGGTAAACACCGGATGGGGGAAACTGATGGTGAAATTCAACTTATAGCCATTGTAAGGCTCGAAGCGCACCCATTTGTCTCCGTCCTTAACCTCAACTGTTTTATTGATGCGGATGAATTTCTTCGCCGCCGACTGTTCCACGATGCCAGCAGACTGAATCAGGAAAATAAACGTGCCTGCGCTGCCATCCATGATCGGCACTTCCGAGCTGTTCATCTCCACGATGACATTGTCTATCCCCAGGCCTGCAAACGCTGACATCAGATGCTCTATCGTCGCAACGCGCGCACCATCCGCCTCCAGACAGGTGGATAGCCTGGTATCGTGCACAGCATGCGCTTCGGCCTTGAGCTTGATAACAGGATTCAAGTCCACCCGATAAAACACGATGCCATGATTGACGGGCGCAGGACGCAGAGTCAGCAAGACCTTTTCCCCGGTATGCAATCCAACACCTGTGGCTTGCACCAAATTTTTCAATGTGCGCTGCTTAACCATATTCAACAACCAGCCCTATAAAATCATCTTGCATTTTATCACAGCTTTCTTTCGCCCCCCAAAGCCAGCCTGGATACAATAAAAAAATCAATATTATTAATCAGTTAGCCATTAATCAGCCTGTTTGCGCAAAAATGACGGAATATCCAGTGTTTCCACACCTGATTGCTTCATCGCCTCTACTGTGGCTTCACGATGGCGATTGGTGCGCATCACCGCCGGCATTTCCAGTTCACGATAATCCACCGACATTGCACCCTGCGCATCATGCGTGCCGGTGCGCTGCTGTTCGTATGCGAGAACCGGCTTTTGCTGGCTGGCGCGGGGCTTGCCCAATCCTGTCGCCACAATCGTGACGCGCAAGGTATCGCCCATGTTCTCGTCGAACACCTGTCCCACAATCACGGTTGCGTCGTCCGCTGCCACACTGCGCACGCAACCCATGACATCCTTGTATTCGCGCATGGTGAAGTTTGCGCTGGCGGTGATATTGACCAGTACACCGCGTGCACCGGACAGATCCACATCTTCCAGCAGTGGGCTGGACATCGCGCTCTTCGCGGCTTTCTGCGCCCTGTCCGTACCTGTGGCTGTTGCCGATCCCATCATCGCCATGCCATTTTCCGACATCAGGGTTTTCACGTCGGCAAAATCCACGTTGATCATTCCATCCACATTGATCACTTCAGCAATGCCCGCCACCGCCCCTTGCAACACGCCATTGGATGCACGGTAGGCATCGATCAGCGTGGTGTCTTCGCCCAGCACCGTCATCAACTTTTCGTTAGGCACGATGATCAGCGAATCGACAAACTCAGCCAGCTCCTCTATGCCCGCCTGCGCCAGCTGCATGCGCTTGCGTTCATGCTCGAACGGCTTGGTCACGACCGCAACCACGAGTATGCCCAGCTCCTTGGCCACTTGCGCCACCACTGGCGCTGCACCCGTGCCAGTGCCGCCGCCCATGCCAGCGGTGATAAATACCATGTCCACGCCGCACAGGATGTCGGCAATGCGATCGCGGTCTTCCAGAGCAGCTGCATGACCGACTTCAGGCCGCGCTCCCGCACCCAGACCTTTGGTCAGTGTTTTGCCTATCTGCAACTGGGTAACCGCCTTATTGCCCCTGAGTGCTTGCGCATCAGTATTGATTGCAACAAATTCCACGCCCTGGACTGATTGTTCGATCATATGGTTAATTGCGTTGCCGCCGCAACCGCCCACCCCGATGACCTTGATCAAAGCACCTTGTATTTGCGCATCCATTATTTCGAACATAATCGTTTCTCCCTTGTTATATTAAAGACCAGCTCAATTACAAGCCGGCTAAATTTCAACCCTGTACTCAATACCAAATTTCAAATAATCTTAAAAATTCTTCTGCATCCATGCTTTCATGCGTGCCAGTACATCACTTAATGAGGCGGATTGCATGCGCGCTACAGCGTGGCGCTGTTGCTGCTCAACGCCGTATTGCAGCAATCCGATCGCCGTCGCAAAGCGCGGCGTTTTAACCACATCGATCAGGCCGCCGACATAGCGTGGCAAACCAAGACGCACGGGCATATGGAATATTTCCTCGCCCAGTTCAACCATCCCCTGCATGGAGCTGCTACCGCCGGTAATCACAATTCCGGAGGAGAGCAGATCTTCAAATCCGCTGCGGCGCAATTCGGCCTGCACCAGTGAATACAATTCCTCCACGCGCGGCTCGATCACCTCGGCCAGCGTCTGGCGCGACAACATCCGGGTGCCGCGCTCGCCCACGCCGGGTACTTCTATCGGCGCATCGTTGGCCAGCTGGCGCAGGGCGCAGCCATACTTGATCTTGATATCTTCCGCATCCTTGGTTGGCGTGCGCAAAGCCATCGCGATGTCGTTGGTAATCTGGTCACCCGCAATCGGTATGACAGCGGTATGGCGGATTGCACCGCCGGTAAATATCGCGACATCGGTGGTGCCGCCGCCTATGTCTACCAGACAAACGCCCAGCTCCTTTTCATCATCCGCCAGCACCGCCTTGCTTGATGCCAATGGCTGCAAAATCATCTCGCTGACTTCCAGGCCGCAGCGATGCACGCACTTCAGAATATTCTGCACCGCGGCAACCGCACCGATGACGATATGAACCTCCACTTCCAGCTTCATGCCGGCCATGCCCAGCGGTTTCTTGATGCCTTCCTGACCGTCGATGGTGAACTCCTGTTCGATAATATGCAGTGTCTGCTGATCGCTGGGCAGACTGAGCGAGCTGGCAGTTTCCACTACACGATCGATGTCCGCCTGGGTTACCTCTTTATCCTTGATCTTGATCATGCCCTTGCCATTTGCGCCTTTGATATGGCTGCCTGCAATCCCGGTAATGACCGAGGTGATTTTGCAGTCGGCCATCAACTCGGCCGTTTCCAGCGAGCGCTGAATTGCCGCCACTGTCGCATCGATGTTGACCACCATGCCCTTTTTCATGCCGGACGATTCGTGCATGCCGACGCCGATCACCTCCAGCGTGCCTTCCGGCATGATCTCGCCAACGATCGTCACGATCTTGGACGTGCCAATATCCATCCCGACAATAATGTTCTTGGCATCCCTGTTTATTCTCATCGCCATCCCTCTAAACCTTGCTTCCTGAATTTCGCCTGGATTCAACTTTTGTATTGCCTGCAGTGTTCAGCTGGCTGACTGCAAACCCGTTGCGATATCGCAAATCCACATAATTCGCCCTGCGCGCCATCGTCGCCAGACTGTAGGGATACACCGCGACAAAGCGCGCCAGGCGCTGCTGTATCTGTTCGCCCCCCAGTTCCAGCTGCATGCCGTTATCAAGCCGCAGCTGCCAGGCAAAACGCGGCGACAAATTTATTTGTGCAATGCTTCTGTGCAATACTTCAAGTTGCCGGCTCATCGCAACATACATGCCGGCGACCTGCATGGATGTATCCGGCTCACCGTTAAACTCCGGCAACGGCAGGCTGCTTTGCCCGGCAAACACCTCGCCATGGGTATTCACCAAAGCCACACTATTCCAGCGCGCCATCGGCACATGTTCTTCCAGCGTTATTTCCAGGCTCCACGGAAAATGTCGCCGCACGCTCACCTTGCGCACCCACGGCAGTTGCTCGAAGGAGCGCCTGGTCTGCTCAAGATCCACGGTAAAGAAACTGCCTCCCGCGGTCTGTTTTACCACCTGGTTCAACTGCTTTAAATCCACCTGCTGCGGCGTATGGGTTAACTGCACGGTGCGCAACTTGAACACCGGCATCTGCAACGCATAATGCAACAGGCTATAGGCCAGCAGCACCAGGCTGATGCCAAACAGCAGGGTCGCGCCGATACGCAGCAAATGCGGCTTATCCCACATGCGCCAGCCCCAGTATTTCCACCACCAGTTCCTCAAAACTCTTGCCGGCCACGCGTGCTGCCATCGGCACCAGGCTGTGATCGGTCATGCCGGGCGAGGTGTTGATTTCGAGCAGATATAGTTTTCCCGCCTCATCCTTCAGGAAGTCCACGCGCCCCCAGCCGGCACCGCCTATCACCGCAAATGCCTGCTGTGCCAGCTGCTGCATTTCGGCTTCTTTTTCTGCCGGCAAATCACTGGGGCACTGATACTGCGTGTCATCGCGCAGATATTTGGCTTCGTAATCGTAAAATTCATTGGCCGGTACGATCTTGATGACCGGCAGCGCCTGGCCGCCCACAATCGCCGCAGTGTACTCACCGCCGCCGATAAAGCGCTCGGCAATGACGATCGTGTCATGCCTGGCGGCTTCGGCATAGGCAGCGGGCAAATCGGCGACATTCTTGACCTTGCTGATACCGACGCTGCTGCCCTCATTGGCGGGCTTCACGAACAGCGGCAACCCCAGTTTCTGCACCACTGCATTCCAGTCGCTATTGGCTGTCAGCAGGGTGAAGTCGGGCACCGGCAGATTCATCGCCTGCCATACCAGCTTGGTGCGGAACTTGTCCATCGCCAGGGCGCTCGCCATCACGCCGCTGCCGGTATAGGGAATGCCCATCAACTCCAGCGCGCCCTGTACCGTGCCGTCTTCGCCGAAGCGGCCGTGCAGGGCGATGAACACGCGCTGGAAACCCTGCTCCTGCAGGGTATGCAAGCCCTGGCTGGCCGGGTCGAACGCATGCGCATCCACTCCGCTGCGCTGCAGCGCGGCCAGTACTGCCGCGCCGCTCTTCAGCGACACCTCGCGTTCGGCGGATTTTCCGCCGAACATCACGGCTACCTTGCCGAATTCCTGATGCTTCAATTTAGAATTGCTCTGGTTCATTTCTTTATCTGCTCTTTATCATTACTGGTTAAATTCTCAGCCGCTACTCCGACTATCCGAACTTCAGGATGCAGCGTTATGCCCGTCTTTTGCTGCACAACAGTCCGCACCTCGCTAATCAAATTCTCAATATCTGCTGCCGTGGCATTGCCCAAATTTACAATGAAATTGGCATGTTTTTCGGATACCTGCGCACCGCCAATTTTCAATCCCTTCAGTCCACTCGCCTCGATCAGCCGCGCTGCATGATCTCCCGGCGGATTGCGAAATACCGAGCCTGCATTCGGCAAATTCAGCGGCTGCGAGGTGATGCGTTTGCTCAGCAGCGACTTGATCTCTTTACGCGATATTTCCCCGTCACCCTGCTCCAGCCTGAACCATGCACCTACAAATAGTTCGGCGTCTGAATTTATATCAGCTTGCTCTTTCTGTCTTTGCAGGTGACGGTAGCCAATCTCATATTCTACCGGCATGCGTTCATGCAGCAGACCGCTGCGGTCAACGGTCTGCACACGCTGCACCACATTCCAGGTTTCGCTGCCGTAACATCCTGCATTCATCGCCAGCATGCCACCTACCGTACCGGGAATGCCGGCAAAAAACTCCGCGCCGCGCAAATTATTATTCGCCGCAAAGCGCGCCAGTTTTGCGCCGGGCACACCCGCCTGGGCGTAGATCGTGCCGTCATGTTCCAGCCTCAATTCCGTCAAGGCCGCGTGCAGCAACAACACCGTGCCGCGCAAGCCGCCATCGCGCACCAGCAGATTGCTGCCCAGCCCAACTGCCATCAATGGCTCGTCGGCAGGCCGTGTGCGCAAAAAACACACCAGATCGTCCAGATCGGCAGGCTGGTACATGCGCTCGGCATGGCCGCCTGTATTCCAGCTGGTATGGCGACGCATATCCACGTCCTCGCGCAGCTTGCCGCGCAGGCCTTCCGTGGTTAGATGTATCGCTTCCGTCATATCCATGCCATTCCCAGTTTCAACCCGTTAACTAATTCAACCCGTTTTCCATTTCAATTATTTCCCTGCGCCATATTCTTAACCTGTGCCGCCACCGCACCTATCGAGCCTGCACCCATGGTGATAATCACATCCCCCGGCTGCGCAATTTGCAGAATTGACTGTGCCATGTCTTGAATATTTTCCACAAACACCGCCTCGTTATGTCCCGCCACGCGCAACGCCCGCATCAGCGAACGTCCGTCTGCCGCAACGATAGGCGCTTCGCCGGCGGCATAAACTTCAGCCAGCAACAGTGCATCCACACCGCCCATTATTTTTACAAAATCTTCAAACAGGTCGCGGGTACGCGTAAACCTGTGCGGCTGGAAGGCCAGCACCAGACGCCGCCCCGGAAACGCACCGCGTACCGCCGACAGCGTTGCAGCCATCTCGACCGGGTGATGGCCGTAATCGTCGAGCAGGGTAAAGCTGCCGCCGCTTGCCAGCGGTATTTCGCCATAGCGCTGGAAGCGGCGCCCCACCCCTTCAAATTCAGCCAGCGCCGCCACGATCGCGCCGCCTTCCACGCCCACTTCCAGCGCCACCGCAATGGCTGCCAGTGAATTCAGCACGTTGTGCAAGCCCGGCAGATTCAGCGTGATCTCAAGATCCAGCGGGATGCTGTTGTGGCGGCACTGGGCGGTAAAGCGCATTTTCCCATCCTGGTGCCGCACATTCACGGCGCGGATTTGCGCATCTTCGCCAAAGCCATAAGTCGTGATCGGCTTGCTTATGCGCGGCAGAATTTCCCGCACATGGGCATCGTCCACGCACAGCATGGCGCGCCCATAGAACGGCAGGTGCTCGATAAAGTCGACAAAGGCCTGCTGTAGCCTGGCGAAATCATGGCCGTAGGTTTCCATGTGGTCGGCATCGATATTGGTGACGATCGCGAGCATCGGATGCAGGTGCAGGAAGGAGGCGTCCGACTCGTCGGCTTCCACCACGATATAGTCGCCGCTGCCCAGCTTGGCATTGGTGCCGCTGCTGTTCAGCTTGCCGCCTATCACAAAGGTCGGATCGAGCCCGCCCTTCGCCAGCACACTGGCCGTCAGGCTGGTGGTGGTGGTTTTGCCATGCGTGCCCGCCACCGCAATCCCCTGCTTCAGCCGCATCAGTTCCGCCAGCATCACCGCGCGCGGCACCACCGGAATATTTCGCGCGCGCGCCGCCAGCACTTCAGGATTGTCGCTGCTGACCGCGGTCGAAACCACCACCGCATCGGCGTGCACCAGATGACTTTCCGCGTGCCCGGTATACACCGTTGCACCGAGCTTTTTCAGGCGCTGGGTCGCGACGTTATCGGCCAGATCCGAGCCGCTCACCTGGTAACCCAGGTTGAGCAGCACTTCCGCTATGCCATTCATACCCACACCGCCGATACCGACGAAATGAATATGTTTTATTTTATGTTTCATCCTGGAAACCTCAGTTGAACAGGTCGAAATGTACTGTTTTTAGGGTGCAGGGCAAGGCATAACGACGCGGAATGGTTATTCCATTCCAAGGAGTTATAACGCAGCCATGCGCCATAAAAACTGTGCAGTTCGGCCTGTAGTGCGCATACATAGCGCATATAAATTTCAAATGTAATATTTTTAAAATTCTTCATATAAATATTTCAATGCACCATAAACGGTCAATTGAGGTTTCCAGCATCAAGCTGCCAACTCCTTGCATACTTTTGCCACACATTGCGCAGCTGCAGGCTGTGCCAGTGCGCGCGCAGCCAGTGCCATGCTTAACGCCTTTTCGCGTGTCATCTCTTGCAGTATCGCGGCCAAACGCCGCGGTGCCAATTCGGTTTGCGACAGCAATATTGCCGCGCCTTTATCGCTTAAAAATTTGGCATTGGCGGTCTGATGGTCATCCACCGCGAACGGGAATGGAATCAGAATACTCGCCACGCCCGCTGCTGCCAGTTCGGCCACGGTCAATGCCCCGGCGCGACAAATCACCACGTCCGCCCAACCATAGTATTGCGCCATGTCATCCAGGAATGGTTTTACCTCTGCGGCAATTCCAGCCTGATGATAAAGCTCCTGCACATCCTCAAAATGCTTCTTGCCAGTCTGATGTATCACTTTCGGCTCAAGCTCCTGCGGCAGGCAAAACAAGGCCTGCGGCAAGCATTCATTGATCGCCTGTGCCCCCAGGCTGCCGCCCACTACCAACACATTGAGCACTCCGCTGCGCGCGCCGTATCTTGCCCGCGGATCCGGCAATGCGGCGATACTGTCCCGCACCGGATTGCCGCACCATTCCGCACGCTTCATCACCTCAGGGAAACCGCTCAATACCCGATCGGCCAATTTTGCCAATGCCTTGTTGCTCATCCCGGCTACGGAGTTCTGCTCATGTATCAGCAGCGGCTTGCGCAACAAGACCGCCATCACACCGCCTGGAAAAGTAATGTAACCGCCCATGCCCAGCACCACATCGGGTCGATAGCGGAACATCGCCACCGCGCTTTGCCACAGTGCAAGCAGCAGGTTCAGCGGCAGCATCAGCTTGCGCAGCAATCCCTTGCCGCGCAGCCCCGAGAAACGCACCCACGCCACCTCATAGCCGTGCTTGGGCACCAGCTCGGCTTCCATGCTGTTGGGCGCGCCCAGCCAGGTGACCTGCCAGCCTTCGGCACGCAGCACATCCGCCACAGCCAGGGCCGGGAATATGTGTCCGCCGGTGCCGCCTGCCATAATCATGATGCTTCGGCTCATATCGGCAATCCCCTCATCAAGCGGCGATTTTGGCTACGGCCGTCCCTCTGGGACTTAACTTGCTTGCGCAAGTTAGCCTGCACCGAAACAGACGGCTCATTCAATATTTCGTTCATATCGCTGTTACATGCGTTTTGGCTACGGCCGTCCCTCTGGGACTTAACTTGCTTGCGCAAGTTAGCCTGCACCGAAACAGACGGCTCATTCAATATTTCGTTCATATCGCTGTTACATGCGTTTTGGCTACGGCCGTCCCTCTGGGACTTAACTTGCTTGCGCAAGTTAGCCTGCACCGAAACAGACGGCTCATTCAATATTTCAGTCATATCGCTGTTACATGCGTTTTGGCTACGGCCGTCCTTCTGGGACTTAACTTGCTTGCGCAAGTTAGCCTGCACCGAAACAGACGACTCATTCAATATTTCGTTCATATCGCTGTTACATGCGTTTTGGCTACGGCCGTCCCCTTGGGACTTAACTTGCTTGCGCAAGTTAGCCTGCACCGAAACAGACGACTCATTCAATATTTCGTTCATATCGGCAACCCGCGCATGAGTCGTCTGTTTTCCCAATCAATGCGCAGCAGCATCGCAATCGCCACGCAATTCACCAGCACACCGCTGCCGCCATAGCTCATCAGCGGCAGCGTCAGACCCTTGGTCGGCATCACGCCCATATTCACGCCCATATTGATCATGGCCTGAATGCCAATCCAGGCGGCAATGCCTTGTGCCACCAGTGCGGCAAACAGGCGATCCAGCATTGCTGCCTGGCGCCCGATCGCAAAGGCGCGCACGATCAGCCATGCGAATAACAGGATCACCGCGCTCACGCCGACAAGGCCCAGCTCCTCGGCGATTACTGCCAGCAGGAAATCGGTATGCGCTTCCGGCAGGTAAAATAATTTTTCTACGCTTGCTCCCAAGCCCACACCAAACCATTCGCCGCGCCCGAACGCAATCAGCGCATGGCTTAACTGATAGCCTGTGCCGTAGGGGTCGGCCCAGGGGTCCAAAAAGCTGGTCACGCGCTGCATGCGGTAGGGCGAGATAACAATCAATGCCGCGAATGCGACAGGCAATGCCAGCAGCAGCGCGGCAAACACCCTGAGCTTGTAGCCGCCCAACCACAGCGTGCTCATGGCAATCGCGCATATCACCACAAACGCGCCCATGTCCGGCTCGCTCAGCAGCAGAACACCCACCACCAGCATCACGACAAACATCGGCACAAAGGCCTTGCTGAAACTGTTTTTTACGATGCCTTTGCGCACTGTGTAATCAGCCGCATACAACACGACGAACAGCTTCATCAGTTCAGAGGGTTGCAGGTTAAATACAAACAGCGAGAGCCAGCGCCTGCTACCATTAACCTCGCGCCCAACGCCCGGAATCAGCACCATTATCAGCAGAAACACACCAAGCAGAAACAAATAGGGTGCGAGATTTTGCCAGGTCCGGGACGGAATTTGAAACACCAGTGCGCCTGCGAAGAGGCCAAGGAAGATATACAAACCATGGCGCAGCAGATAATAGGTTTGCTGGTAGCCGGTGGATTTCGTCGCTTCCGCTGTGGCAATGGAAGAGGAATAAACCATCACCAATCCCAGCATCAGCAAGGCAATCACAATCCAGCTCAGCACCGTATCGTACTCAGTCGCCTGTGCATTGGGCTCTGTAAAAGAGGGTAGTTTCAGCGCGGGTAATTTCAAATTTTTCAGGATCATGCCGCCTCCGCTTCCAGCGTGCGCACCGCGCTGATAAAGGCTTCGGCGCGATGCACGTAATTGCGGTACATATCAAAGCTGGCACAAGCTGGGGACATCAGCACCGCGTCGCCCGCCCGTGCCTGAGCAGCCGCCTGCCGCACCGCATCGTTCATGTCCTTCGCGCGCAGCACAGGCACATCACTATCCTGCAGCACAGCAGCAATCTTGCCTGCGTCGTGCCCGATCAGCACTACTGCCCGTGCATGCCTGCTCACTGCAGGCGCCAGCGGCGAGAAGTCCTGACCCTTGCCGTCTCCACCCAATATCACCACCGCATGTCGTCCCAAGCCATTGAGTGCCGCGACGGTCGCGCCGACATTGGTGCCTTTGGAATCATCGTAATAGATGACATCATTTATTTTCGCAACGATTTCAACGCGATGCGGCAGACCCTTGAACTTGCGCAGCGCATCCAGCAATGGCGGCAACGGCAAATCGATCGCACGACACAGGGCCAGCGCCGCCAGCGCGTTGGATACATTGTGCAAACCTTTTACCATCAGCTCGTTGGCCTTCAGCACGCGCTGTTGTCCCTGCACCAGCCAAGTGTCCGTATTGTCGGTTTCGACACCCCAATCTTCAGCGCTGACGGGCGGGCTGTTCAAGCCAAAAGTAATATGTTTGCGTTCCAGGAGTGCCATCGCGGCGCTGTCCGCATCATCGCGATTAAGCACCTGCGCACCACCCTTGCCATCGGCACGGAAGATGCGCCCCTTGGCGGCGATGTACTCGCCCATATCGTGGTAACGATCCATATGATCCTCGCTGATGTTGAGCACAGTGGCTGCATCCGCATTGAGCGAGGTCGTGGTCTCCAGCTGGAAACTGGATAATTCCAGCACCCATACCTCCGGGTGCTTGCCGTTGCGCTGCATCATCACATCCAGCACAGCGGGCGAAATATTCCCTGCCACCAGCGTTTCTTTTCCTGCTGCACGGCACATTGCACCGACCATGCTGGTCACGGTGGTCTTGCCATTGCTGCCGGTTATCGCAATAATTTTCGGACTGTTCTTTTGCGGCAAGGACAGCGCAAACAGCTCGATGTCGCCCACGATCGGAATTCCCTGTGCCGCTGCGCGCGCCACAAAAGGGTCGCGCAGCGGCACGCCCGGGCTGATCGCAATCAGTGCTATACCATCGAGTAATTCAGCGCGGAATATTCCGCAACGCGTTTCAGCCTGGGGAAACTCTTTCTGCAACAAATCAAGCGCTGGCGGATTATTGCGGCTGTCGGCCACACGCACGCGCGCGCCCTGCGCGGTTAACCAGCGCACAAGGGACAACCCGGTCTCGCCGAGGCCCAATACAAGCACTAATTTATCACGTAAAATCATATAGTTACTATCAATATGCTAATTAAAATTAACGTAGCTTTAACGTCGCCAATCCCAGCAACACCAGCATCATGGTAATAATCCAGAAGCGCACGACTACCTGCGTTTCTTTCCAGCCCTTCAGTTCATAATGGTGATGCAAAGGCGCCATGCGGAAGATGCGCTTGCCGGTAAGCTTGAACGAACCCACTTGCAGAATCACCGACACCGCCTCCAGCACAAACACGCCGCCCATAATGAACAGCACCAGTTCCTGACGCACGATCATCGCCACCGTGCCCAGTGCAGCGCCCAATGCCAGCGCGCCCACATCGCCCATAAACACTTCCGCCGGGTAGGCGTTGAACCACAGAAATGCCAGCCCCGCTCCGGCAATCGCGGCGCAGAAAACAGCCAACTCACTCGCCCCGGGGATATAAGGGATGCCGAGGTATTTGGAAAACACCACATGCCCCGCAGCGTAGGCAAAAATTGCCAGCGCACTGCTCACCATCACCACCGGCATAATCGCCAGTCCATCCAGGCCGTCGGTCAAATTCACCGCATTGCTGGTGCCCACGATTACCAGATATGCCAGCACGATGAATGCCACCATGCCGAGCGGATATACCATCAGCTTGAAAAAGGGCACGATCAGTTCGGTATGCGCCGGCAAGCTCGCGTTCTGCCAAAGATACACGGCAACCGCCAGCGCAATAATCGATTGTCCCGCCATTTTTGCTCGTGCCGATAACCCTTTGGGATTGCGATGCACCACCTTGCGATAGTCGTCCACCCAGCCGATCGCGCCAAAACCCAGGGTCGTCAGCAAGACGACCCAGATATAGTGGTTTTGCAGATCTCCCCACAACAGGGTCGTAATGCCGATCGCAACCAGGATCAACGCGCCGCCCATGGTCGGCGTACCCGCCTTGACCAGATGGGTTTGCGGACCGTCGCTGCGCACCGACTGGCCTATCTTGTAGGCGGTCAGTTTGCGTATCATGTACGGTCCCAGCATGAAGGTAATTAACAGCGCGGTCAGTGCGGAGAGCACCGCGCGCAGCGTGATATAATTGAAGACGCTGAAGGTCCTGATGTCCTGCGCCAGCCACTGTGTCAATGCCAATAACATTATTATTTCTCCCCTGTGTTAATGATGGGCAGATGCAGCACCCGCTGCTTCTGCCTTATCATTTACCAATTCCTTAACGACTCGCTCCATTTTCATAAAGCGCGAGCCCTTGACCAGCACGGTGCAATCCCCGTTCAGTTGCACTTTTAGTGCGGCAAGCAAATCTTCGATGCTCTGAAAGAGTTGCGCACCCGCGCCAAATTCCTTCACCGCATAGCTGCTGAGTTCGCCCAGGGCATACATCTGGTTCACGCCCAGCTTGCGTGCCTCGGCACCCATTTCGGCGTGCATTTTTGACGCTTCAATACCCAATTCACCCATATCACCCAGCACCAATATTTTGTTTCCCTTGGCCTGGCTCAGCACCTGCATGGCGGCGCGCAATGACATTGGATTGGCGTTATAACTGTCATCAATCACGACCGCCCCGTTCAGTGCAGGTATGCGCTGTAAACGGCCGGCAACGCCGCTAAATTTTTCCAGGCCTGCAGCAATTTTCGCCGGCGGCACCTTCAGCGCGATCGCCGCGGCCGTGGCTGCAAGTGCATTGCGCACATTGTGCAAACCGGGCACATGCAGCTGTGCGGTGAAATTGCCCACAGGCGTCTCAACCTCAATAAACTGAATATAATCAATTGCCTGCACTTTTGCCTTGATAGGCGCGAGCGCATCCAGCGCAAATTCAAGCACCGTGTGCACCCCTGCCAATACTCGCCACATAGGCGCAAAATTTTCATCGGCATTGATAATCGCCGTTCCCTGCTTGGACAGCCCGGCAAAAATTTCTCCCTTGGCCTGCGCAATCGCTTCCAGGGAACCGAGATTCGCAATATGCGCGCTGCCGGCATTATTGATGAGCGCCACATCTGGTCTCGCAATGCGGGTCAGATAATCAATTTCGCCCGCGTGATTCATGCCCATCTCTATCACTGCATATTGATGATGCTTGCGCAGTCGCAACAATGTCAGCGGCATGCCGATATCATTGTTGAAATTTCCCTGTGTCGCCAATACCGCCTCTTCGCTTCCGGCAGCCTCGCGCAGAATTGCCGTCAACATCTCCTTAACCGTGGTCTTGCCATTGCTGCCTGTAATACCCACCAGCGGAATGGCAAACTGGTCGCGCCAGTAACCCGCCAACCTGCCCAATGCCAGGCGCGTGTCCTTTACCAGGACGATGGGGCATGGCATGGCTTCACCGTGATAACTGCCCGCATTTACCAATGCGCCCACCGCGCCCTTTTCCGCTGCCAGTGACACATACTGGCTACCATCAAATTTTTCGCCGTGCAGCGCCACAAACAGATCGCCCGGGCTGATTGAGCGACTATCCGTCGATACTGCGCTGAACTCGACATCCTGCCCGACCAGCTCGCCCCCCAGCACCTGCGCAACTTGTGACAACGGCATCATGCCAAGCCTCCCCGTTCGTCCTGAGCCCGTCGAAGGGGCCATGTCCGCAAGCTGCGCTGTGCTATCTCGATATCACTGAACGGATATTTCACGCCTTTTATTTCCTGATAATCTTCGTGTCCCTTGCCGGCGATCAACACCGTGTCAGCAGCCTGCGCCGAACCGATTGCCTGCACAATCGCCTGTGCGCGATCTTCAATAATTCGATAGCTGCCGCCAATACCAGGCACGATGGCGGCAATAATATCCTGTGGATTTTCGCTGCGTGGATTGTCGCTGGTTACGATACTCAAGTCCGCCAGTTTTCCCGCCACGGTACCCATCATCGGGCGCTTGCCGCGATCACGCTCGCCGCCGCAGCCAAATACGCAGATCAGTTTTCCGCCGCCGGGCGCGGTCATTTCACTCAGGGCAAGCAGGACTTTTTCCAGTGCATCCGGCGTGTGCGCATAATCCACCACAACCGCCGGAAGCCCTGCGCCGCCCAGCGTCTGCATGCGGCCCGGTACCGAGCGCAATTGCGCCACCGCGTGCAGCGCATCGGCCAATGACACGCCGCTCACCAGCAGCACCGCGAGTGTGCCTAATAAATTTTCAGCGTTGAAGCGCCCCAGCAACGGGCTGCTTAAGGCACCGCCGCCCCAGCTGGTATTCACCTGCATACGGCAGCCCTGCGCGTCCAGCTGCAAGTTGCCGCCTTGCACCATGCGCAATCCCTGACGCTCTGCCTGTTGCAAGGCCTGTCCGCTCAGACCATAGCCGATCACTTCCACTGCTGCATCCTGCAATTGCCCGGCCAGTTCGCTGCCGAAGGCATCATCCAGATTAAGCACCGCATACTTGAGCTGCTCCCAGTCAAACAGGCGCCGTTTGGCCGCTGCATAGCTCGTCATGTCACCGTGATAATCGAGATGGTCGCGGCTCAGGTTGGTCAGCAAAGCCACATCATATTTCACTGCATTCACGCGTCCCTGCTCCAGCGCATGTGACGACACTTCCATTGCCACGACCTGTGCATTCTGTTGCACATATCCGGCCAGCAAGCCGTGCACCCGGATCGCATCCGGTGTGGTATTCAGCGTAGGCTGCAGCGCGGGCGGGAAGCCGTTGCCCAGCGTGCCAATCAGCGCTGCCTTGCGCCCCAGTCCGCTGAATGACTGTGCCACCCAGTGACTGCAGGATGTTTTGCCATTGGTGCCGGTGATGCCCACCATCCATAATTTTTCCGAGGGGTACCCATATACCTGCGCCGCAATCTCGCCCGCATGACTGCGCAACTCGCGCAGCGCCAGGTTGGGGATTTCCCATGCAGCATTCCACGCAAAGTTATGCGCGTCCCAGATCACCGCATTCGCACCCTGCGCAATGGCCTGCGCGATGAACTGGCGACCATCGAACTGGCTGCCCTGATACGCGATAAAGGTGTCGCCCGGCACCACCATGCGGCTGTCCGTTACCAGGCGCGTAATTTTGACACCCAGACTCTTCAGCAGATCAGGATGAAAGCCAGGCATGAGCGTGAACGAACGACTCACGTGTCCTCCTTGATAATCTCTGCGGGCGGCTGCAACACATTATTCAGCGGTGCGTCATGCGGCACATTCAACTGCCGCAACGCTGCACCCATCACATTGCTGAATGCAGGTGCGGCCACCTGGCCGCCGTAATACTCTTTACCAGCAGGTTCATTCAGCATCACCGCCACGATCAGCCGCGGATTGCTTGCCGGCGCCATGCCGACAAACGACGCCACATATTTGTCTATATAGCGGCCATTTTCCAGTTTATGCGCGGTACCCGTCTTGCCCGCCACACGGTATCCCACCACCTGTGCCAGCGGTGCAGTGCCACCCGGCTTGACTACCATTTCCAGCATGCCGCGCACCGCTTGCGCAGTTGCCGCCGAATACACTGTCGCGCCTATAGCGGGAACTTCCTGCTTAAGCAAAGTTATCTGTTTAAGCTCGCCATCGTTTGCGAACATGGTATAGGCACGCGCCAGTTGCAGCAGATTGACCGAAATGCCGTTGCCATAAGACATCGTGGCCTGCTCAATCGGGCGCCAGGTTTTATAGTCGCGCAGCTTGCCAGACGCCTCGCCGGGGAAGGCGCTGCCGGTTTGCATACCAAAACCGCTGTCACTCAAACTTTGCCAGAATGTTTGTGCCGGCATCATCAATGCGATTTTGGCTGCGCCCACATTGCTCGACTTCTGTATCACACCGGCAATGTTGAGAGATTTTTCGGGATGCGTATCGTGTATGGTGCGACCACCCACGGTAAACACGCCGCCGTGGGTATCAATGACCGTGTTCTGCCGGATTTTCCCTGCCTCCAACGCGGCTGCCACTGTGAATGGCTTCATCGTCGAGCCGGGCTCAAACAGATCCGTGACTGCAAGATTGCGCATCACCAACACATTCGGTTTTTCGCGATTATTCGGGTTATATGCCGGCCAGTTTGCCAGTGCCAGCACCTCGCCGCTCTTTGCATCAAGCACGACGATAGAGCCATTTTTTGCGCGATGTTGCTCGACTGCGGCCTTGATTTCGCGATAGGCCATAAACTGGATTTTGCTGTCCAGGCTTAGCACCATATCCTTGCCCGGCTTGGGCACGCGCACGCTGGCCACATCTTCCACAATATGGCCGCGCCTGTCCTTGATGACGCGCTGGCTGCCGTTCTTTCCACCCAGCTGTCCCTGCCATGCCAACTCAACACCTTCCTGGCCATTATCATCCACATCAGTAAAGCCGAGTATGTGCGATGTGACTTCTCCGCTTGGATAATAACGCCGGTATTCCCGTCTTAACGCCACACCCGGCATGCCCAATTCAATTATTTTTTTAGCCTGTTCCGGTGGCAGCTGGCGCTTCAGGTAAACAAAATCGCGCGAGGTGTCCGACAGCTTTTTCTGCAATTCAGCCGCATTCATACCAACGACTTGCGCCATTCGATTGATCTGCTGCGGTGTCGCCTCTACATCCACCGGGCTGGCCCAAACCGACTCAACCGGGGTGCTGATGGCCAGCGGCTCGCCATTGCGGTCGGTGATATTGCCGCGGTGCGCACTAATGTCGATGACACGGCCATAACGTGCAACACCCTCCTGCTGCAGAAAGCCATTATTTATGCCCTGCAGATAAATCGCACGCACCAATAACAAAAACAAAATCAGCATCAGCAACGCAAACAGCACCCGCGCCCGCCATTTCGGCAGCTCGACTTGTCCTGTAGATTTTAATTTGCTGGCGTAATTCATAATCCTATTTATTCTTGATCTGTTCCATGCGGACAAATTGAATCTTTTCATTCTTGGGTAATTGCATCTGCAACTGGCGGCTTGCGACTTTTTCCACGCGTGTCGGCATCGCCCAGGTGCTTTGCTCCAGTTGCAATTGCCCCCACTCCACTTCCATTTGCCGTGCCAGCTCCTGCTCTTTCTGCAACTCCACAAACAATTTGCGCGCCTTGTGTTGCGAAGTCACAACACCTAACGCGCAAGCGATGGCTAAGCACAACAATAGTACATTCAACCTAGCCACCATCATCACCACCCATGCGTTCCGCAACCCGCAATACTGCACTGCGCGCACGCGGATTTAATTTCAATTCTTCAGGCCCCGCCTGCACTGCTTTACCTACCAGCTTCAGCTTGCCTTGCGGAATATCTGCAGCGCGTATCGGCAGGCCGACCGGAAATTTATCCCCCTTGGCCATGTCACGCATAAAACGCTTCACGATGCGATCTTCCAGCGAATGAAAACTGATCACGGCGAGGCGCCCGCCCGGCTTCAGGCTGTCCACGCATTGCGGCAAAATGTGCGTGAGCTCTTCGAGTTCGCGGTTGAGATAAATCCGAATAGCCTGAAATGTCCTTGTCGCCGGATTTTTCCCGGGCTCACGAGTGCGTACGACCTTGGCAACCACCTCGCTGAGCTGGCGCGTGGTGAGAATTGCCTGTTCCGCTCGCGCCGCAACAAGCGCTCTTGCAATCTGCTTAGCAAACCGTTCTTCGCCATAGTCACGTATTACCTCCACTAAAATGCTCTCATCCACCGTGGCCAGCCACTCTGCGGCGGTTTGGCCACTGCTCGTATCCATGCGCATATCCAGCGGCGCATCAAAACGAAAACTGAAGCCGCGTTCCGCATCATCCAGTTGCGGGGATGACACGCCCAGATCGAGCAGCACGCCATCTACCTTCTCCACCGACAAGCTGTGCAGCACCTTGCCTAACTCCGCAAAACCGCTATGCACCAGCTGAAACCGCGCATCGCTAATCTCCCGCCCCGCCGCCACTGCAGCCGGATCCTTATCCAGGGCGATCAAGCGTCCTGCGGGCCCCAGCTTCTGCAATATCAGGCGGCTGTGGCCGCCGCGACCGAACGTGCCGTCCACATATATTCCCTGCTGCTTGACCTGCAATGCTTCTACCGCCTCATGCAATAACACCGTGGTATGCGACAAATCCGCACTCACAGGGTGAAGCCCTCCAATTCCTTGGGCAATTCTCCATTGGCAAAGGACAGCGCAACTTCCTGTTGCGCTGTCCATTTCGCTTCGTCCCATAATTCAAATTTATTGCCCTGGCCTATCAGCATCACGCGCTTATCCAGTGCTGCATAGCTGCGCAGGGCGGAAGAAATCAGCACGCGCCCGGCCGCATCCATTTCAACCTCTTCGGCATAACCAATCAGACGGCGTTGCAATGCGCGTATGCGCGGATCAAGCGCGGACATTTTGAGTAACTTGTCGCGTATTGGTTCCCATTCCGGCTGGGGATAGAAAAGCAGGCAACCATCAGCATCAGCGGTTAGCACCAACTGACCTGCACACTGAGCGAGCAGCATATCCCGATGCCGCGACGGAATCGCCAGCCTGCCCTTGCTATCCAGATTGAGTTGCGCAGCTCCCTGAAACATCACCTAACCCTGCGTCCATTTACCCACAAAAACCCACTTTTCACCACTCCTCCCCACTATATTGAAAAATATAAGCTCAGTCAAGCGGAAAAACGCAGTTTTTCTTTGTACGACAAGGAGTTAGCTCGCAAAGTTAATGTAATAAATTTATCGTTAATAAATAATGGATTGCACAAACAAGCTAATGTTGTTTATGAGAATGATAGGCAAAGAGGATTTATGGAAGCTGAAAACAGGTTTGATTGCATCACTGTCAATGCAAGAGTCATAAAAAAATAAGGTGAAGCTGGCCGGTAAGCCGGGTTCTGTCGTGGACAGTCATTCCTCTAGGCGTTTCGTTACCTGACGCTCAAGCAACCTACCCGCTGACGACGCGAGCAACGTCATAGCCAGCATATTTGGTCTTGCTCCGGATGGGGTTTACCCTGCCACGAATGTTGCCATCCGCGCGGTGAGCTCTTACCTCGCCATTTCAACCTTACCTGATCCGCTTGCGCAGCCATCGGCGGTATATTTTCTGTGGCACTTTCCATCGCCTCACGGCGTCCGGCCATTAACCGGCATCCTGCTCTATGGAGCCCGGACTTTCCTCCCCGCACTCAAGCAAGCCTGAATGCGCGGCGACTGTCTAGCCAGCTTCGACGCGGATTTTATCACGGAAAGGGGGTGGGCTCCTGTTACGGAAGTAAAGGGAATGAGAGATTGAAACGAACTAAACGGTAATCATGAGCTATCGCAAGACCGGCAATTCATTCCGCCGCTGCAATATCATGCGCTTGGTGCGCATTCGGATTCCCCACCCGTTTGTGCTGCTCTGCGACCCGTTCAATTTTCACCCCAGCCTGGCGCGCACAAATGCTTCGAACTCTTCTGCTGGCAGCGGTTTGCTGAAATAATAACCCTGCACTTCGTCGCACCCCTGTTCGCGCAACAAGTCAAGCTGCGCCTGAGTTTCCACGCCTTCCGCAATGGTTTGGAAACCGAGACTTTTTGCCATGTTGATGATGGCGGTGACAATTGCCTTGTCATCAGCATCCACGATGATGTCGCGCACGAAAGACTGGTCGATTTTGAGCTTGCACACCTTGAATTTTTTGAGCTGGCTCAGTGAAGAATAACCCGTGCCAAAATCGTCCAACGACATGCGGATGCCGCGTCCGTGCAGTTCATTCATCACCGTTATGGCGCCTTGCGGGTCATCCATTGCCACACTTTCAGTGAGTTCGAGCTCCAGATATTGCTGCGGCAATTTTTCTTCCTCCAGAATTTTGCTGACCAGATCAGGCAGATTGGGATGCTTGAATTGCACTGCTGACAGATTGACCGCCACAACCAAGGGCGGCAGGCCGCTGTCCAGCCATGTCTTCAACTGTCGCACCGCCGTGCGCAGCACCCATTCGCCGATGGACAGCATCTGCCCGCCAGTTTCAGCAATCGGGATGAATTCCGCCGGGGAAATCATGCCCAATTCGGGATGCTCCCAACGCATCAGTGCCTCGGCACCAGTAACACGTCCGTCCTGCAGCGCTATCTGCGGCTGATAATACACGCGCAGCTGATCGCGCTGCAACGCATAGCGGAGTGCGTTATCCAACTGCAAGGCACGTGCCGAGTGCAGCTGCATCTCGGGGGCAAAAAAGCGGAAAGTGTTGCGGCCATCATGCTTGGCGCGATACATCGCCGTATCGGCATTTTTCGACAGCGCTTCAAAGTCTTCGCCGTCATCGGGATACATGGCGATGCCTATGCTTGACGTCACCGTCAGCTCTCGCTGTGCAATCTGGAAAGGTGTGGCGACAATCGCCAATATTTTTCCAGCCAGATACGCGGCATTGTTTGCCGTGCTACCGGGGAAGATCAGGACAAATTCGTCACCCCCCAGGCGCGACACCGTATCTTCCTCGCGGATCGCCGATTTAAGCCGCTTTGCCAGCTGTATCAGCATCTCGTCGCCGATACTATGCCCGAGGGTGTCATTGATATTCTTGAAGTTGTCCAGATCGAGGAACATGACGGTCAATTGCAGATTGCTGCGCTGGACTACGCTGATGTCATGCCTGACATGCTCGTTAAGCAGCGAACGGTTCGGCAACTCTGTCAGCAAATCGAAGTGCGCAAGCTTGGTTATCCACTCTTCGGCCTTCTTTTTTTCCGTGACGTCTTCCTTGATAGCAAGGTAATTCGTCACCCTGCCATCGGGCTGGCGCACGGGTGAAATCCATACCATCTCGGTATATTCGCTGCCGTCCTTGCGCCGGTTGATGAATTCACCTTTCCAGTTATCACCGCGCTTCAGATGTGCCCACATATCATCGTAAGTTGCGCGAGGCGTCTTGCCGGACTGAAGCATGCGCTGATTCTGGCCGCGCACTTCTTCGAGGCTGTATCCGGTTACCCGTGTAAAGGAGGGGTTGGCATATTCAATATTGGCGTGAAGATCGCTGATCACGATGACGTTCGGGCTTTGTTCCACGGCCTGCGACAGCTTGAGCAATGAGTCTTCAGCGAACCTGCGTTGGGTGATATCACGGGCCAGCAAGATGAAACGCGGCGCCTGTCCGCGTGCGGTTTGCTTACGCGACACCGATAATTCAAACCATCGCTTGCCTTCCGCCACGCTCAGTTCGATCTCTTTGCCATGTGAATACCCGTCTGCAGATGCTTCGCGCAGCGCAGACAGGGTCACTTCCGCCGCATCGGCTGGCAAAACGTCAAACACGGTTCTACCGATAAAACCTTCAGGTGAAGCGGCCTGAAAATCAGTTTGTACCGCACGATAATCCCAATAACGCCCGGACAAATCAAGCTCGAACAGCGAATCCGGGATGGCGTTCATCGTCGCCAGCAGCTGATTTTCCGATTCGCGCAGCTGAGCGTAAGGATGTTCAATACTCTCCACCACAACCGCACGATAAAGGAATAAATAGGCAGCCACCTTGTAGATATGGCCGAGCACATTGAAAAAATCGGTCGTGGTGGCGTAAAGCGTAAACAGGAATTCACTCATCGCCATCACGATTACTGCACCCAACAACAGCGACGCATTGAACGGCAGTGGCTCGCGCATGCGCCGCCACAACATGAACGCTGTTGCGAAATTGAGCAGGATAAGCGCGTATTCAAAAATCACCTTGAACGCCGTCAATCCCTGGCCGGGTACAAATGTACGCGGCATCCAGTCAAGGTGGAACAGAAATAACCCTCCCACTAATGCAGTAATGGCGATGAAGGCTGCAAACGAGATGTATTTGCTGGCGGCTGAAGCAAAGGGCTGCCACGGCCTCACGGCGACGATAAGCAACGCGACACTTGCCATTAAACGCGCAGCCAGCCAGAAAGCGAGCCCCTTTTCCGGATCGCTCGGAGTCACAAAATCAGGCATGCCGTTATAGGAAAGGACGTGAAAAAAATCAAGCCAGCCTATGCCAAAAAACGCGCAGGCAAGCAGTATCACACTACCCGGCTGGTCGCGACCTTGCGCATTCCAGCCCACAGCGAAAACCAGCATGGCAACGACAATGGCGACCGTCTCGAGCAGGATATGCAAGGGCAGATATCCTGCGATATCATGCATCTTGGGAGGCAGCAGCCATGCCGCAGCCAGCATGAGTGCAAGCAGCGCAACAATGATGAGCGCGTTGCGCGCTGGGCGCTGATGGCTGGGGTGCAACCGTAACATGGTTGCCAGCCGCTCAAAATAAGGCATCATGTTGTGGTTTTGAAGTTTGGCAGGATAGCAACGAGCAGCCCCGCCATGAAACAGCAGCTTGATGCCGGATGGGCTTGCTCATGTCAGAAGGGTGGCAATACATTGATGACATCGTATTCAGGAATAGTCTCAAATAATTATGCCATCAAGTGAAAAATGGGGCAGCTTAAATAAACTCGCCGACTCTCGGCCGATCTTCTCATTTATTTTGTCGCCCCAAACAACAGCTCAAGGCGCAATAGTAGCAGCGCGTTGAGCTTGAAATCATCCGTTTTAGGGAAATTCAACTGCGGGGTGATCTCAAAAAAAACCCACTCCCGGTGCAGTCGATAGCGATAACGCGTCAACAACACGTAGGCTGTTTCTTCCAGCTGCGGCTGGCTAACGCCAATGACGCTCGCCTGGTATAGCAAGGCAGAGCGTTCATTCAGGGTGTGAAAGACTGACAAGTCCTGACGCAGATCGCAGTTCTGTGGCGATTCAAAACAAGTGGCCGTGCTGGTAGCACGAAACAGCACGGGCTCGCTTAATACGCGCTCCATATCAAACTGCGTCGTTTCACCCAGCCCTATCGTGCTGAACCAGAATAATGTTTCCGCCACTTTCAAGCGCCACTCTTCAAGCTGGATGGCATAGCTACCCCTGGTGCGCACAAAGGGGTCGAGCGGAAACTGAAATTTTGCGCCCAAATCCGAACTGAAATGCCAAAGGCTCTCCTCGGATTTTTCATAACGCAAAGAAGCCGCGTATTTATCTGGCGTAGTGGGCTCACTGGGAGTAACAGGCTGATCTTTCTTCACTTCGCCTGCGGTTTTTTTCTCGGGATTGGATTCGATTACGAAATGGAAGCGCTTCTCTGCCGCAGGCAAATCCAGCTTGGCCTTGCCTTCGAACCCGAGGGTGTGGTTGCCACCTCCTGCGAATGTCTCATGCAACTCCAGTTGAATTACGCTTTTGTTGTACTCCTGGTAATAACGCTCATCGCCGAAAAAATGGTCAACTTTCGTGGTGAAAGCAACAATTTTTTCAGACAAATAATCACGCGGGGCATCCATCGTTTCCAGGATGGTTGGCTCCGCTACCGTGACTGCAGGCGGTTCTGCTGGTGGCTCTACAGCCGGCTCCAAGGGTAATTCCACAGCCTGTTCCGGTGTTGATTCTGGCGCCGCTTCAGCAGACCTTACAATCTCATCAGCAAATGCAATTGCGGGTGAGAAAACGATCAATCCAACTAGCAGGATGGCCGACCAGCCCGCGCTGGAGCCGGAGATATTACACTTTGAAAATGTTATATCTCCGCCGGGCATAACTTATGAGCGTATCCCGTAACCGCGATTGAGCAAATACAGGGCATACCAGAATAATCCAGCGATAAAGCCAAAAATCGCCAGGTATGCAACGCCGAGATTTACATCTGACACGCCCAGCAAACCGTAACGGAATGCGTTGACCATATACAGGATAGGATTAGCCAGGGATACGGACTGCCAGAATGGCGGCAGCATTGCGACGGTATAGAACACACCGCCCAGATAGGTCAGCGGCGTCAACACAAAGGTCGGGATAATGGTGATGTCATCGAAACTGTTGGCGAAAATTGCGTTGATCAGTCCGCCCAGCGAGAACAGTATGCTGGTGAGCAGCAACACTGACACCGCGACCCATACATTGTGCAACGGTATAGCGGTGAAGAACAAGGCCACCAGCGTGACTGCCGAGCCCACCGCCAATCCCCGTGCCACGCCACCGCCCACAAAGCCGATCATGATCAGATAATTGGGCACCGGCGCCACCAGCATTTCTTCCACATTGCGCTGATACTTCGCACTGTAGAATGATGCCACCACATTGGCATACGAGTTGGTGATCACCGCCATCAGGATCAGGCCGGGGACAATGTACGCCATGTATTGAAAGCCATGCACATCGCTGATCTGGCTGCCGATCAGGCGGCCGAAGATCAGAAAATACAGCGCCGTCGTGATCATCGGCGGCAATATCGTTTGTATCCAGATGCGCGCAAAACGCAGCACCTCCTTCACCATGATCGCCCTGAAGGCAATAAACTGCGCGCGCCCGTTCATGCGCTCCCTCCCTTGTTGCCGACCAGGCGGATAAACAACTCCTCCAGCCGGTTAGTCTTGTTGCGCAAACTGCTTACTATAATATTATGCAGCGCCAGCTCGGAAAACAACGCGGTAATGTTGGCGCCGCGCGACACCTCGACTTCGAGAGTATGCTCATCCACCAGGCTGGCCGCAAAGCCGCTTAACCTCGGCAACGCAGCCAGCGGCTGTGCCAGATCCAGCACCAGCGTATGGCTATCCATGCGGCTCAGCAACTGGCGCATGCCGGTATTTTCCACGATGCGCCCGTGGTCGATAATCGCGATGTTGCGGCAGAGATGCTCGGCCTCTTCCAGATAGTGCGTGGTGAGAATAATCGTCGTGCCCGCCGCATTAATCTCCTGCAAAAAATTCCACATCGAATATCGGATCTCGATATCCACTCCCGCAGTCGGCTCATCCAGAATCAGCAGGCGCGGCTCATGCACCAGTGCCCGCGCAATCATCAGGCGCCGCTTCATGCCGCCCGACAACGCGCGCCCCTGCCCCTTGCGCTTGTCCCACAAACCCAGCTTATTCAAATAAAACTCGGCACGCTCTGCTGCCAAACGGCGTGGAATACCGTAGTACCCGGCCTGGTTTAGCAGCACCTCCTCCACCGGTTCAAACATACTGAAATTAAACTCCTGCGGCACCAGCCCGATGCAGGCCTTGGCCGCCGCCAGGTCGGTATCAAGATCATGTCCAAACACCTGCACCGTGCCTGCGCTCTTGTTTACCAGCGAAGAAATGATGCCGATGGTAGTCGACTTGCCCGCGCCATTGGGCCCCAGCAACGCAAAGAAATCCCCCTGCTCTACATTGAGATCGATACCGTGCAATGCAACGACGCCGTTCTTGTAGACTTTGCTGAGGTTTTGGAGGGAGAGGGCCTGGGTCATAGCAGTAGTGTATTTTTACAAGTGGTAATTGTACTTGTAAAAATTCTGTACAACACCAACTTCTCCGGGTTGACCGGCAGCTGGGTGCTTTTGACTACAACTTTGGAGCTCTCTCCAGTAATCGCAATCAAACGGGGCTGTGGAGCCCGTACTTCGTGCCCAGTTCGTAGACTGGATTGAGCACAGAGTAGCACAACGATTCGGAATCAAATCAAAAACAAACCGTCGGGGGCAGCCCGACAGCTGGTCACTTTCTTTTGCTTCGCCAAAAGAAAGTAACGAAAGAAAAGGCGACCCTGCCGTATCGCCCTTCGGGTTCCTTCGGTCGGACAATAAAATTGGGCGGCTGCGGAACTCGCACGATCCGCTGCGCGTCCACGTGCTCAGACAGTCCTCGCCTTCTCCCCAATTTTATCGCCCGCCCTCAGCGATACAGAAGGGGGTTGAAAGTCAAAATCAAAACCCAATGCAAAACCACAAATCCGGTGTGCGCTATGCGCACACCAAAACCAAAAAAACAAAACCGTGAGGGCGCAACGCGCCCTCATTTTATTTTGTTTTTTATTTGGCCTTTGATTTTAGCTTTTGACTTACCCTCCCCATATCCGCCACCGAGTAGCACAGGCGAGTCAGGGAATTCTGACGAACATGTTTGAGCACGTGGACGCGCAGCGGATCGTGCGAGTTTGTGAGGAAGCCTGGCTTGCCGAGCAACGCAGGGAATCCCAAAGGGATGGCGGAACTGGGGTCGCCTTCTTTGGGTTACCTTTCTTGGCGAAGCAAGAAAGGTAACCAGCTGTCGGGCTGCCCCCGACGGTTTTACATTTTAGCTACCGCAAGAATGTGGGATGTGAGACCCGACCCCGAGTTTTCGAGTTTCTACCTCATCATCTTCCTCGATATGGAATATCAGAAACGCTCACCTTATCTATCAAATCGCTCAAGCCATGTTGCTTCAATAGCAGTTGTACTGCTCGCTTGCGGTCATTCTTGTCACGGTGAGGACCAACGATGATGCGAGCTATTGGCAAATGTTGTCTAACGCCATTCTCATTCCGTATACACAGTTCCACAAAGGGCACCGTAGCTCCCTCTCGAACCGTTGTCTTGATTGGATGTTGTTGTACAGATTGAAGCTCTAGGTGTGATTCCAGCTTAGGGCCAAGAAGGCTTAACACCAAGCGTACTTCCTGCTCCTCTGAGAAACCGCGATGCTTGAAAAAAGACGATAAAATTGCGAGCGGGTTTGAAAATTCGCTTGCATCTTCTGCAAAACCTGAACGAAAGTACTTGTCAGCCGCTACTTGAAGTTTAACTATCCATTCGTTCGTGTCTGGGTCATTCGTATGTCCGTTTTCAATGGGGTGGTACTGAACGTCAGCCCAAGAAAATATTTCCTCATAGTAGGGTGTTGTCTCTTCACTGAGTATTTTGTCGAGTTGGTCAGTGTCTAAAACAATTGCATATCCGCCATCGGTGCCATATGCTCTCCACTGACTCAGTAAGCCATTGTCGTGCACGTAAGGGTCTGTTGTTGTAGTAAATGACGTGATGTATTGATCGTGAAAACCCAAACTAACCACTTTGAGGGTTTGGATCAGCTTTGTGAATTGTTCATCCAAATAGAGATTGAATGGTGTGTTCCCCTGAAGCGTCCGAAAATCAGGTTTATCTTTGATCTCTTCGAAATATTTGCGGAAATTGGGACGGAGAATTTCTGGAAGGACGCGATCATAGAAGACGTGAATTTCCTCCTCATCATTCATAAAAGACGAGTGAGTTGCCCGTAAAGATTTACTTTCAAGTATTCCTGAGAGGCCCGCGGCTGTGGTGTAGTGATATAGCTCTTTGTGTGAATCTGAAATTTTCCCCATCTGTTCTACCTCCAATTTTGCTACAGCTATCCTTGATCTGATTCTGTGATAAGACTGTTCCCGTTTTGCCCGGGGTAGCCCGGCGGCTAGTCACTTTTCATGCTTCGCCAAGAAAAGTAACCAAAAGAAGGCGATCCCCAATCCACCACCTCTTCGAGGTTCCCTGCGGTGCTCGACAGGTCAGGCTTCCTCATAAACTCGCACGATCCGCTGCGCGTCCACGTGCTCAAACATATTCGTCAGAATTCCCTGACCTGTCTCCGCTCCTCGGTGGTGGACGAGGGGAGGAAAAAGCGGCGCACTCGCACAGTTTTGTGCAAATTTAGCTTATACAAATCAAGTGCATATGCAATTTCAATATAATAATAGGTATATGATTATATTGAATAAATTAACTAAAAAGCACTAATCAACATCAGCCCACCACCCGCAACACCAAGCCCTTCAAATAAGCCCCCTCCGGAAAACTCAAGAGCACCGGATGATCCGCCGCCGCATGTACCTTGTGCACAATCTGCGCATCCACGCCTGCATCCAGCGCTGCACCCGCGATGATTTTCTGGAACAGGTCATCGCTGATGCCACCCGAGCAGGAATAGGTTGCAAGGATGCCACCCGGCCGCAGCAGTTTGAAGCCCAGCAGGTTGATATCCTTGTACGCACGCGATGCCTTCTCGGCAAAGGCGGCGGTCGGTGCAAATTTGGGCGGGTCGAGTACGATGAGGTCGAACTTGCGATTCTGGTCGCGCAATTTTCTGAGCGCCTCAAACACGTCTTTGTCCTGCCATTCGGCGCGGCTGGCATCGAGGCCGTTAAGCTCCACATTGCGCTGCGCCAGTTGCAGGGCTTCTGCAGACGAGTCGATCGACAGCACGGATTTTGCGCCACCGCGCAGGGCATATAGCGAGAAGCCGCCGGTATAGCAGAAGCAGTTGAGCACATCGCGGCCCTCGGCCAGATTGCCGATCAGCGCGCGGTTGTCGCGCTGATCCAGATAGAAGCCGGTCTTCTGGCCTGCGGCCACGTCCACCGCGATGCGGATGCCGTTTTCGCTGACGCTCAATTGCTCGGGCAATTTGCCGCGCAGTATTTCATTGCGTTTGGGCAGGCCTTCCAGTTCGCGCCCGTCGGAATCCGAGCGCTCGTAGATGCATACCGGATTGCACAGTTCCTGCAAGACATCGGCAAAGGTTTCGCGCCAGCGCTCCGCACCGGCGCTGCCGAGTTGCAGCACCAGCACGTCGGCATACTGGTCGACGATGAGGCCGGGCAAGCCGTCCGATTCGCCGTGGATCAGGCGCATGCCGTTGCTGTGCTGATCCAGTTTTAATTCCTTGCGCGCAGCCAGGGCACTGCTGATTTTCTTGCGGAAAAAATCGGCATCTATTTTTTCCTCTGCCTGCCACGTCCACACGCGGCCGCAGATTTGCGATTGCGGGTTGTAGGCAGCCCAGGCGAGGAAGCCGCCCTGTGCATCGCACACTTGCACGGTGTCGCCGCTGGCCGGGCTGCCGTCAATGCGCTCTACCGCGCCGGAGAAGATCCAGGGGTGGCGGCGCTGCAGGGATTTTTCGCGGCCCGCCTGCAGCAGTAATTTAGGGCCGGCAAACGGCACCAGCGGGGATTTTATTACTGTTGGCTGTTGCCTGCTGTTTTCGCGGCGACGCTGGTGTGAGGTATGGCGTTTCTGGTTCATGTGGCTTTCTTCTTTGCACGCGGATGCGCGCTGTCGTAAATTTTGGCGAGGTACTGAAAATCGAGATGGGTATACACCTGGGTGGTGGAGATGCTGGCGTGGCCCAGCATCTCCTGCACCGCGCGCAGGTCGCCGCTGGATTGCAGCACATGCGAGGCGAAGGAATGGCGCAGCAGGTGCGGATGCACATTCGCACTTATTCCCTGTTTGATGCCCCATTCCTTCATGCGCAGCTGCACCGAACGCGCGCTGATGCGCCCGCCGTTGCGGTTGATGAACAGGGCCGGCTCCTCATTTTTTGCGAGCGCACTGCGCAGCTGCAGCCACTGCTGCAGCGCGCTGATGGCATGGCTGCCCAATGGGATAATTCGCGTCTTGTTGCCCTTGCCGGTCACGCGCACCGAATCGTCGCTGAAATCCAGCGCCTCCGGATTGAGGCTAACCAGTTCGGCCAGACGCAAACCGGAGGAATACAGCAGCTCGAACATTGCCTTGTCGCGCACGCTCAGCGGGTCGCCATCTGCGGGCAAATCCACCATGCGCACGGCTTCATCCGGCGACAGGGTGTGCGGCAGGTTGCGCGGCGATTTGGGCGCGCGCAAGCCGCTGCAGGGGTTATTGCTGTATTGATGATCGCGGATCAGGTAGGTATAAAAACCGCGCCAGGCAGACAGCATGCGCGCCAGGGTTTTGCCGCCCAGGCCCTGCCCGTGCAGGCTGGCGATAAAGCGGCGGATTTGATGGCTCTTGAGCGCATCGAGCTGTGTCTCACCGGCCGCCTTAAACAACCGCCGAATATCGCGCGCATAATTTTCAAGGGTGAGCGGGGAATATTGCCGCTCGTTGCCGAGGTAAGCCAGGTAGCCGTTCAGTATCTCCTGCCTGGCTGAATCCGGGCTTGCCTTGTCCATGTTATAGATGGGGCTGCACTGCGCTGCTGACGAGCTCTGCAATGCGCTGCAGGAATACGGTTCCCATTTCCGGATAGAAGCGTTGCGCATCCTCGCTGGCGAGAATCAGCATGCCGATGGTTTGAGTATCCTTGCGCAATGGCAGATAGGCAAACGAACGCAGGTGTTCCGCACTCTCGCCGAACCATGACCGGGTATCATGCACCGCCTGATGTGCGCATACCGGCCTGGTATGCTGCCCGGCAAATGCCATCACCTCGGTACTGGGTGGCTGCTCCTGCCACAGCTGAATCACGGCATGCGGCACGGAAAAAATGTCGCGCAAATTGCGCGTGGCAATATCCTGCAGTGAAGCCAGAGCATCTGCGCCAAAAAGTGCCAGGGTGTATTGATGCACCTTGTCTTGCAGCGCCTCATTTTCTCGGGCTATTTCCATCCAGTCGAACAGTTTTTTTTCCAGTTCCTTGACACGCTCGCGCAGCACCAGCAACTGCCGCTCCGATAGCGAGATGGTGCGGCCACCGTGAGGATGCGGCAGGACGAGCTCAGTCAACAGACCTGCATGTTCGTTAAAAAATCCCGGATTTTTTTGCAGATACTCTGCGACGTTTTCAGCTTTCATGTTGTTCACTTATAAATTTATTTCACCCTCAAACACGGTAATGGCGGGTCCTGTCATCATCACCGGGGAGTTTGCTCCGGCCCAGCCTATGGTCAGCACGCCGCCGTGGGTGGCCACCTGCACCTGACTATCCAGCAGCCCGCGCTGGATGCCGCTCACCACAGCAGCACAGGCGCCGGTGCCGCACGACATGGTTTCGCCCGCACCGCGTTCATATACACGCAACTTGATATGGGAACGGTCAACAACCTGCATAAAGCCCGCATTGACCCGCTTGGGGAAACGCGGGTGGCGTTCAATCAGCGGCCCCATCAGCGCAACGGCTGCGCGCTCAACATCCTCGACGATCTGCACTGCATGCGGATTACCCATGGACACGGCGGTGATCTGTACCGTCTCGCCATTGACTTGCAGCGCCTGAATGACTGCGTCGCTGTCGCTGTCAAACGGGATGCGCGCAGCCTCGAATATCGGTGCGCCCATATTCACCGTCACACGCCCGTCATCCTCCAGACGCGGAGAGATCAGGCCGCTTTGTGTTTCCACCACGATTTCGCGCTTGGTCGTCAGTTTGTGATCGTGCACAAAACGCACAAAGCAGCGTGCGCCATTGCCGCACTGCTCTACCTCGCCGCCATCCGCGTTGAAGATCAGATAGCGGAAATCGGCCTCTTCGTTCTGCGAGCGCTTGACCAGCAGGATCTGATCGCAACCGATTCCGAAATGCCTGTCCGCCAGAAAGCGCAACTGCTCGGGGGTCAAATAAACTTCCTGGCGCACCCCATCGATAACCACAAAGTCGTTGCCCGCGCCGTGCATTTTGGTGAATTTTAGTTTTATCATTTTAACTGTGCGTGTCGAAAACAATCGGTGGTATGGTCATTCACCATCCCGGTAGCCTGCATAAATGCATAACAGATGGTAGAGCCGGCAAACTTGAAACCGCGCCGTTTCAGCTCCTTGCTCATCGCGTCCGAAGTGGCTGTGCTTGCCGGCACCTCGGCCAGACTGCGCCAGTTATTCTGCTGCGGTGCGCCATCCACAAAGCGCCAAATAAAGGCATCAAAGCTGCCAAATTCATCCCGTACGGCAAGCAGTTTTTGCGCATTGATCACGGCGGACTGCAGCTTCAATCTGTTGCGCACAATAGCGGAATTTTGCATTAACAGCCCTATTTTATGCTCATCATAGCCGGCAACCCGTTCAGCATCGAAATTATCGAAAGCCGCGCGATAATCCGCGCGTTTTTTCAGGATGGTAATCCAGCTCAAGCCCGCCTGCGCCCCTTCCAGAATCAGGAATTCAAACAGCGCACGCTCGTCATGCAGCGGCACCCCCCATTCCTGATCGTGATAGGCCTGATACAGCGCACTGCTGTTCGCCCAGGCGCAGCGAACCTCAGGCGGCACATTTGCCACAAGGCCCTCCATCGCGCCAGATGCACATATCCATCACCACGGTAATGCCTGCCTCCCGCGCGCGCTGCGCCGCCTCTTCATGTATCACGCCATCCTGCAGCCACAGATATTTGATACCAAGCGCAATGCACTCATCCACCAGCGCCGGCACATGCTCCGGCGCGCGAAACACATTCACCAGATCAATTTTCTGCGGCACGCTCGCCAGATCGGGGTAAGCCGGCTCGCCCAGCACGGTAGTAATCTTGGGGCGCACCGGAATAATGCGGTAGCCCAGCTCCTGCATGCCCTGCGCTACGCGGAAACTGGGACGATCGGCATTGGGCGACAGCCCCACCACCGCAATGCTGCGAACATTGCGCAGCATCCGGTAAATCTCGGCCTGGGTCGGTTTTTGAAAATTCATGGCGCGTAAGATAACATTTTTCAGCGCAAAAGGCGCGGGCGGAATGCAGCAAAAACCGTTATACTTCGCGCCCTTCAACGCGCTCGTAGCTCAGCTGGATAGAGTATTGGTTTCCGAAGCCAAGGGTCGTGGGTTCGACTCCCGCCGAGCGCACCAATTTCATACTTGCAGTTCTGGTGACTTCAAGCAAAGTAATTTGGAATCAACCTTGATTGATTGGATGCAGGGAGTGCGACAGCCAGTCATCATGCGCCGTATGCATCTCCATCAGCCCTTCAATTTCCAATGCATGCAGCAAACCTAACACTTCCATGGAACGCTCGGAGAGTTCTCGCAGATGGGAGGTAATGTCCTCCATGCTTGCCCCATCTCCCACCAACTTTACCAGCAATTGGCCAATATCATGAAATGCAGAATGCGGTTTTTCCAGATTGCGGAAAGACTGCCTGTCCTGAAACATTTGCCCTATCCCATCATACCAATGTCCTAATCTGCAATCCTTGTGTGACAGGGTGGGAAGCGTCAGACATTTTCGATAGGATGAATCCTTGGAAAAAGAAGCAGCCTTGACTAATCCGCTGATCAGTTTTCTGCGCCATTGCATGTGGTCAATGATCGCCATGTGTATCAAACCAATCGGCAAGCCCGACCAGCGGATATCCTCCTTGACAAAGCAAATGAATTGATCAAGAGGCAGCGGTTTGCAGAACCAGAATCCCTGAACCTTTGTGCACCCCGCTTCAAGCAGGCGATGGTATTGCTCGCTGTCTTCCACGCCTTCGGCCACTACGCTGATCCCAAGCTCATGCGCCATGCGGATGGAGGATTCGACTATGGTTAAATTCTTGTCGGAATCAAACATTCTGCTAACGATCCCTTGGTCCAGCTTGATGGTTGTAAATGGCCATTTGCTCAAGGTATCAAGGGATGAATAGCCTTTGCCAAAGTCGTCCATTGCCAGCCCCACCCCGGCATCCCGCAAGGGCTGAATATTTTTCTTGATGCTGTCGCCTGCTGCCAATGCTGCTGTTTCTGTCAGCTCAACCTGCAGACTATTGGGCGGCAATCGGGATATTTTCAGCGCCTTCAGTATCATCCTGGTGAATACATCATCCTCAAAATCCTTGGCTGAGGCGTTAAAGGATATGGACAGCGGTTCAACATCCATCATGACCAGCATGTCTTTCACCAATTTCGGGAACATATGCCGGGTGATGTCTTTGATCAGTGAGGATTGTTCTGCCAGAGGAATAAATGCATCTGGGGGAATGATGGTGCCATCGGGTTTGATCCACCTGATTAAAGCTTCTGCACCGAATACTTTTCCCGTCACCAGGGAAATTTTGGGTTGATAGAAAAAGGTAAATTCGTCATTCCTGATTCCATCAATGATGTTGGCTTCGTTCACCATGATTTTTATTACCGCCTTTTCTGCTCTATCTGCCTGCAAATCGGTCTGGATCGCACAGGCAATTAACCATTATTTGTTATTGTTATTTCGACTGGTAAATATATAGGGATATGCTAACCAAGTTGTCATCCCCGCGAAGACGGGAGCCCAGCTCTTTGATTTAACTAGGTTCCTGCCTTCGCGGGGACGACAAAATTGACTTGATTATTTTTATAATTTTGACACATCCGGGTTATATCAGTTCAACATACTACTCTTCCAGAGTTGATCCCCCAATGATTTGCATCAAATTTTTACGTTGCATAAATGACCCATAGCACGCTGCATATCCGATTGGACAGATGGTGCATTGGCCAGCAGGCATAAAAAAACCCCGTGCATTGCGCGGGGCTTTTTCTCTGCATGGATTTCTCTTTGTAAGGGTGCACTAAAAGCAACAGTGTATCGGCCCTGCCGCTAATCTTTCACTCGTTCAGCCTGCTTAAGGTCTGAGGTATCGTCCCCGGGATAAGGGTAGCGCACGTGACCGTAACGTATCAGGAATACCGCCAATGTCAGTAACAATATGGAACCTGTCACTGCCAGCATGCGCCAGTCGTCCATCGACTTCATGTCCAGAATCAGGTAACGCGCCAGGGCGACCATGCCGATATACAGTGGGAATCGCACCGGTAATTTACCGGAGTGGTAGTACAAACCCACCATCGCCAGCACTTCCAGATACAGGAAGAGCAGCAGCAGATCAGTCAGCGTGACCTGCATGGCACGAATCATCGTTAATATTTCGCTACCCATCGCAAATACAGTGGCAATGCCGATCACCAGCAGGCCAAAATTCTCAACCAATGAAAGCAGGCTCTGATTAAAGTCTTTTATCGTTCTTTTGTTCAATTCGTTCTCCGCAACATTTTTAATAAGCGTGATTATAATTGCAAACTGTTACAGAATATTGACATACCTCGATAGGCTCGTCATAACGCCTGCGCCTCTCCCATTATTTCGCGCTACAATCTATGCGAGTTTAGTTGCCATATGAAAGGGATCATCGTGGAAATTAGCTGCTATCGCGATCAGGAGGTTGGCACGGAAATACGCCAACTTCCTGCTGCCACCTACAATCTTGCGCACATATTGCTTGCACGCAGCCCTGCCGGCAATCTTTTTATTCCCCTGCGCAGTATGCAATATCTGGCGATACTGGATGCGGAGGAACTAATATTTCTGGATGGGGAGCGAAAGTGCTGGGTCGATATTGCCTGGCGCAAATTTCTTCCGCAAACACGTAACGCACTGAATGAGCCTGTTGAATACGAAGCGGTGTATTACAGTGCTTCTGCTGCAAAACTGATGTCACGCTTGCAGGCAGAGTTGCCGCGTGCATTGCAGGAACTGGCGAAGAAATCCAAGGTGGATGGGCCAGCCAAAGTACTGAAGTTTGATGTCAAAAGATGAAGAGGCGAGGAACAAGGTTCAAGAAAAACCTTGCACCTTGTCCCTTATACCTTTCGCCTGCTAGCTGAAGACTTATTCGTCCTCGCCCAGCTCGGCATCCCAGCCATCTTTGCGCGCGCTATTGATCGCAGTGTCGTAAAATTTGGCGTGCTTCACGCGCATTTCCTCCGGCAGCCGGCTGGGCAGATGCGCGTAAGGTTCCCATGCGGCATAGACCTTTTCATACAGATTCTGCATTTGCGCAGCGTCCCAACCCTTACAGGTTTCTGTTTCAGGCAAGATACCAAACACCCATGCATCGCGCACCATGCGCCCGAGGTGGGTCAAACCGCCTTTATTATCCTTGTCGACACCGACATAAACCTGTGCTGTCATCTTATTAGTTCCCATGAATTGCCGGCATCTTCTGTTTCCGTCCGCTACGCCATGAAACTGCGCCGAAATCAATTGTGCCGGTTATTAGTTAATATTTGCCACGCACTTTATTACCGGGTTAATCCGGCATACAGTACCGGCAGTTTTTCCGGCAATCGTTCCACATGGTCTACCACCATGTAATTCTTGGCGCCGAAAATCCGCGAGACGTATTGATCCGCCCGCGGGTCAAGAGACATGCAGAAGGTGGTGACGCCGGAACGTGCCACTTCCTCCACGGCTTTTTTGGTATCGAAACGCAAGTACTGAGGATCGCGCACATCCACGTCTGCCGGCTCGCCATCGGTGATGACCAGCAGCAGCTTCTTCGCAGATTTCTGCAGCTTCAGATAATGCCCGGCATGGCGGATAGCCGCACCCATGCGCGTCGACAATTGACCCGACATGCCCGCCAGCCTGGCCTTGGGCACATCATCATATTTCTGCTCAAAATCCTTGAAGCGATGGTACTCCACGTTGTGACGCCCGTCCGAGCAAAAACCATGGATCGCAAACGGATCGCCGATTTTGTTGATTGCATCGGCCAGCAACACCGTGGCCTGGCGCTGCAAATCCAGCACGCTGTATTCCTGACCGCTCACCTTTTCATTGGTCGACTCGGACAAATCCAGCAGCACCATCACCGAAATATCGCGCACCTTGCGCACCGAACGCATCATGATACGCGGATCGGGCTGCTGCCCCATGCGAATGTCGATCATCGCACGAATTGCCGCGTTGACATCGATTTCATCGCCGTCTTCCAGCTTGCGGATGCGCGTCACGCCCTCTGGCTGCAAGGCATCCAGCAAAAACTTGAGGCGGCCGATGGTGCGCTTGTACTGCGCGGTGATGTCGTTGATCAGCTGCAATTCGCCGGACTTCGGGCGCTTTTCCAATACCGTGGCCCAGGCCGGGCGCTCCAGCTGAATCTGGTAATCCCATTCCGCATAATGGTAAGGCTCGGACAGCGGCTCCTTGCCTTCCATCTCATTGAAGGACTTGCCCATATCTTCATACGGGAACAGCTCGGTATCCAGCACCCACACTTCCTGCGCATCGTCACCGGCGGTTTCACAATCGAGTTCGTTGGCAAATTCCATCAGGCTGACATGCTTGCGCACCTGCTTCGGCGTGTCGTAGCCGGCTGCGATCGATTTCTCGAAATCAAATTCCTCGAATTCCCAGAAGTAGCGGTTATCGTCGCGGTAAGGGGCGGTGAGCAAATCGCTGCGCGGATTAAACGCAATGCGCCTGGACATGAATTCATGCGCCAGCTGCACGCCGATATCCCACGACACCTGATTGCTATCCAGGCGCCCGGCCGCCTGTTTAAACAACACGCGTCCCTGTGCAATCCACGCATCATCGTCCTGATAACTGTCATCCAGGAGTGCGCGCGCCAGACGGTTCAGGTAATCGCCTGCGGTTTTATTCTGCGCGGGGGTAATCGAGTGCAGCTGCTGCCACAAATGTTTGAGGCCGGGGAACTTGCGTATCGACAAAGTTTCGACACGCGCATCTTCGAGCACGCTGATTACCGCCATCTGCCACGGGTTGAGCGACTCGGCCGAAATCGGATCGCGCGTGTAAACAATGTGTGCAGCACTGTGCGCCGCCGCTGCCCTGTACATTTCCAGACCGGGCAGCCTGGTTTCGCCCACGACGTGATCATCATAGGCATCCGGCAGATGCAGGAAATAGCCTTCTACGTAAGGGCGATAACCTTCACGTGTTTCAAAGTCGCCCGAGGTGGGCTTCATGAAAAAATCCCGAGCCCACAAGGCGCGCAGATACATATTGATGCGCCGCTGCACGTCGATAAACAGCGTGCCCTTGCGCTCCTTCTGCAGCATCGCCAGCGATTCTTTCGATTGCAGGCTGAAGTATGCCGCCTGCTCGGGATAATCGGTGCGATGCGCATGCGCGCCCCACAGCGCCCAGCGGCGCAAGCCACCCAGTGTCAGCTGGCTGAACAGCTTCTCCAGATTTTCCAGCATCGGGCGCACGCCGCGTGGTGCCTGCGACAGCAGGGTATTGAGAAACTGCAGATATTTCTTGAACAGCGCTTCATCACCCAGACGATTAGCCGCGGTCGGTGCAGTGCTCAACACCAGCTCGATCACGGAACCTGAAGTCTTTGACGCAAGCTCAAGTGCTGCCTGCACCAGATCAGGCACCGCATCTTCGCCGATTTCCTTGGCCACCATCGGCGCGTGCTCTATCCAGCTGGCAATCAGTGAATCGCCCTTGCCCAAATTTTTGAGTGCTGCCGCACCGGTGAGGTAATTGCTCAGGCCTCTTGCGCTGAAAATCTTGCTGGCTTCATGCCATGAAGCGCGCAGGCTATCCTGCAACTCGGGTAAGAGCGAATCCAATAATTCCTGATAGTCTTCGAGATTGATTGACATGGTTATTGCACCCGCAAAGACATTAATAGGAAGGCTCTTTCTGCCCAATGATTCAATATAATCAAATACATACAAAAACACAAGTCCTTGAATCTTGGGCAAAAAGCTCTTCCAGAATTAAAAGAATGTGGTCACCGCCGCATCCAGTGCATCGCGCATATCCGGGTCGTCGGTAATCGGGCGCACCAGCGCCACACGGCACGCCTTGATCGGATCGACACCGGTAGCGATCAGGCTGCCCGCGTAGATCAGCATACGGGTGGAGATTCCCTCGTCCAGACCGTGGCCCTTCAGGTTACGCGCACGCTCGGCGATAGACACCAGCTTGCCTGCCACTTCTGCGCTTACCTTGGTTTCGTGCGCCACAATTTCAGTTTCGATCGTGTGCTCGGGATAGTTGAAATCCAATCCGCCAAAACGCTGCTTGGTGGACTGTTTCAAATCTTTCATCAGCGACTGGTAGCCCGGGTTGTAGGAAATCACCAGCTGAAAATCGGGATGCGCATGCACCAGCTCGCCCTTCTTTTCCAGCGGCAGTACGCGACGGTTATCGGTCAGAGGATGGATCACCACGGTGGTGTCCTGGCGTGCTTCCACCACTTCGTCCAGATAACAGATTGCGCCATAGCGCGCGGCAATCGCCAGCGGGCCGTCCTGCCAGCGCGTGCCATTGGCGTCGAGCAAAAAGCGACCGACCAGATCGGAGGCCGTCATATCTTCGTTGCACGCCACGGTGATCAGCGGCTTGTTCAGTTTCCATGCCATGTGTTCAACAAAGCGCGACTTGCCGCAACCTGTGGGGCCTTTCAACATCATCGGCATGCGCACGGAGTAGGCCGCCTCATACAATTCCACTTCGTCTGATACCGGATGGTAGTAGGGTTCTTTTTCAATCTTGTATTGCTTGATGATGTCGGCGCTCATAAAAATCTCCAATGTTTGCTCAGTCAATCCAATGTTTTCTCGATCAAAACAGGGGCGAAAATAGCCGCTTAAGGCAGCTGCTTGCGTCCGTGTACGGATAGATGGTGGTGCAGAAATTCCCTGACGCAGGGAATTAAACTTGCGTCAGGAAAAAACTGCTTTAAACCGTCTTGCCGCGATAAATAACCATCGCTGCGCCCTGTGACTGGTTGAAGTTGTTGTAGCCAACCAGGCGAACGTGATTGTTCGGGTTCGCTTTGTGGCAAGCTTCAGCTTCTTTCAGCACAACTGACACGTCTGTTTCGCCAAACATCGGCAGCTTCCACATATACCAGTATGAGTCCATCAGGTACTCAGGCTCGATATGCTCGATCGCCGGATTCCAGCCTTTGGAAACCAGATAGGCCACTTGTTTCTTGATCTCGTCTGCTGTCATCGCAGGCAAGTAGGAGAATGTCTCGAACTTGCGGCTGGCCGGGTCAGACAGACGTGATTTGTAGTCCATTACTTCACTCATGATTTACTCCTAAATTAATTGTTGGCGTATTCCGGATGCGAACATCCAGAGAATGCATTACTTGTGCGCGACGTCCAGCTTGTCGACGGTGTCGAATTCAAACTTAATTTCTTTCCATGTTTCCATGGCGATCTTCAGTTCAGGGCTGGATTTGGCTGCTTTTTCCAGCACGGCTTTGCCTTCTTTCTCCACCGCAACACCTTCATTACGTGCGGCGACACAAGCTTCCAGTGCCACGCGGTTAGCAGCTGCACCGGCTGCGTTACCCCACGGGTGACCCAATGTACCGCCACCGAATTGCAGCACGGAATCATCACCGAAGATGTTGACCAGTGCCGGCATGTGCCATACGTGGATACCGCCAGATGCGACCGGAATCACGCCGGGCATGGAACCCCAGTCCTGGTCGAAGAACAGACCACGGCTACGATCTTCCTTGATGAAACTGTCACGCATGGTGTCGATCCAGCCCAGTGTCGCTTCGCGGTCGCCTTCCAGCTTGCCCACAACGGTACCGGAGTGCAGGTGGTCACCACCGGACAGACGCAGTACTTTGGTCAGCACGCGGAAGTGAATACCGTGATGCGGGTTGCGGTCGAGCACGGCGTGCATCGCGCGGTGGATGTGCAACAGCATGCCGTTTTTGCGGCACCAGTTCGCCAGACCCGTGTTGGCAGTCAAGCCGCCGGTCAGGTAGTCATGCATGATGATCGGTGCGCCGATTTCTTTTGCGTATTCAGCACGCTCGTACATCATTTCCGGTGTTGGCGCTGTCACGTTCAGGTAGTGGCCCTTGCGCTCGCCGGTTTCGCGTTGCGCTTTCATCGTTGCTTCATGCACGAAATCGAAACGATCGCGCCAGCGCATAAACGGTTGGCTGTTTACGTTCTCGTCGTCCTTGGTGAAGTCCAGACCGCCGCGCAAGCACTCATACACAGCACGACCGTAGTTCTTCGCAGACAGACCCAATTTAGGCTTGATGGTGCAACCCAGCATAGGACGGCCATACTTGTTCATTTTGTCGCGTTCTACCTGAATACCCTGTGGTGGCCCACCGCAAGTCTTGACGTAGGCGATAGGGAAACGCACGTCTTCCAGACGCAATGCGCGCAAGGCCTTGAAGCCGAATACGTTACCCACCAGCGAAGTCAGCACGTTAACCACTGAGCCTTCTTCGAACAGGTCGATAGGGTAAGCAACAAAGGCGTAGAAGCAGGTGTCGTCGCCGGGCACGTCTTCGATGCGATAGGCTCGGCCTTTGTAGTAGTCCAGATCTGTCAGCAGGTCTGTCCACACGGTGGTCCAGGTACCAGTTGAAGATTCGGCAGCCACAGCAGCGGCAACTTCCTCACGGGAAACACCCGCTTGCGGGGTGATTTTGAAACAAGCTAAAATATCGGTGTCCAGCGGTGTATATTCCGGCGTCCAGTAGGTGGAGCGGTATTCTTTAACACCTGCGTTATAGGTTTTGACTGCCATTGAAATCTCCTTCCAAGATTGAAACAATGTGCCTTCCGGTGAGGGGCGGCGTATCGCCCTGTTGAGCTTGGAGAAACTTTAGCAGCGTCAAACGATAAATAACAATTGTAAATTTGAATGCTTATGATAGATTATCGTCTATGGTAGATTCATTCAATAAAAGCAAGATCAAGAACGCGACACTGCGCCAGCTGCAGATTTTCGAGGTGGTTGCACGCCACCTCAGCTACACCCGCGCAGCCGAAGAGCTGTATCTCACCCAGCCCACTGTTTCGATACAGCTCAAGCAACTTACCGATATTGTTGGCATGCCGCTGCTGGAGCAAGTGGGCAAACGCATCTTTCTGACCGATGCCGGACGCGAACTGCTCAAAGTCGTGCGCACGACTCTTGACGAACTGTGCCGCTTCGAAATGACCATCTCCGACATGAAAGGCGTCAAGGCCGGCAAGTTGCGCATCGCCGTGATTACCACTGCAAAATATTTTGTGCCCCGCCTGCTGGGGCCGTTTTGCGAACGCTTCCCCGGCATCGACATTGCGCTCAAGGTCACCAACCGCGAACGCCTGCTGCAAAGACTGGAAGACAACGAAGACGATCTGTATATTCTGGGACAACTGCCAGAACACATGGACGTATGGGTAGAACCCTTTCTGGAAAACCCCATGGTGGTGCTGGCCGCACACAACCATCCCCTTGTCGGCAAAAAAAATATCTCCGCACAGCGCATCGCACAAGAACCCTTTTTGATGCGCGAATCAGGCTCGGGCACACGGCTGGCCACCGAGAACTTTTTCAAGGAGCGCGGGCTCAGCATCAACTTCAAAATGGAACTGGGCAGCAACGAGGCGATCAAGCAGGCGGTGGCCGGCGGCCTGGGCATCACCGTGCTCTCGGCGCACACCCTGGCACTGGAAAAAAGCGGCGACGAACTGGCGATACTGGATGTAGAAGGCTTCCCGATACGCCGCCAATGGTATGTGGCCTATGCGACGGGCAAACAACTCTCGGTCGTAGCGAAAACTTTTCTGGAATTTTTGCAGCAGGAAAGCAAGCCGATGGCCGAGCGCTATATGTTAGGCATGCCCGGTTTTCCCAGCATTAAAAACAAAGCTGAAAAGCCCGTTAAACCCAACGCAAAGAAGTAAAATATATTAAATACAATCAATATATTACAAGTTAAAACTATCTATCTTGCATGAACCGCACCTTTTATAGGAATCGGCGGAGCCAGCCTCTCGGCCTCGGTCAGCAGAAACTGTTTGAACGCACGCCCCGCCGTTGATAAGCGCTTGTTGGCACGATGCACAATATGCCAGTGACGCATGATGGGAAAGTTTGCCACATCCAGAATTACCAGGCGCTTGGTTTCCAGCTTCAACTCTATGCCGTGCAGCGAGGTGATACTCAGCCCCATGCCGGCCTGCACCGATTGCTTGATGGCTTCGTTGGTATGCATCTCCATGCTGCCGGGAATGCCCAGGTGGTGGTTGGTAAAGAATCGCTCCATCACTTCACGCGTGCCCGAGCCGCGCTCACGCAACAGGAAAGTTTCATTCGCCAGTTGCTCCGGCTGTATGTCGTGAGCGTTGGCCAGGGGATGGGTGGGCGCGGCAATCACCACCAGCGGGTTTTGCATGAACGACTCCGACACCATATCGACACCCTCCGGTGGCTGGCCGGTAATAGCGAGGTCGGCGACGTTTTCTACCAGCTGTTTGATCACCGCATCGCGGTTGGCCACAAACAGGTTCACGTGGATATTGGGATACAGCTGGATAAACTTTGCCAGCAACTTGGGCATGAAATAGTTGGCGGTGCTCACCAGCGAGATATTCAGGTGGCCGCGTTTCATGCCTTTCATTTCGTCAAACACCGCATCCATCTCTTCCAGTTGCTGCGCAATGTTGCGGCTATAAATAACCATCTCGCGCCCGGCTTCAGTCAGATGAATTTGCTTGCCTACCTGTTCAAACAGGGGCAAGCCTATGCTTTGCTCCAGTTGCTTGAGCTGCATGGACACAGCAGGCTGGGTTAAATGCAACTCTTCAGCCGCGCGCGAATGGCTTAAATGTCGTGCAACGGCAGAAAAAACTTGTAATTGGCGTAAGGTAAAGTGCGACATAAGCGCAGAAATCGTCCCGGAAAATTGTTTAATACGTTGAATTGGAGAGGATTATATACCATAACCCTCATCCATAAGGGGATTTTATACTGAAAATAAAAAACATTGAATGTTATTTATGATCAAGTGTCCATATAGTGCACGCCGTAGCAATAAACACCCCCTATTATCTATCAGGAGAGAAGCATGGATCAGTCAGCACGTTATTCCAATCTTGACTTAAAAGAAGCAGACCTTATCAAAGGCGAAAAGCATATTTTAGTCGCATACAAAATGAAGCCGAAGGCTGGCCACGGTTACCTCGAAGCCGCTGCTCACTTCGCAGCCGAGTCATCAACCGGTACCAACGTGGAAGTTTCTACCACCGACGATTTCACCAAGGGCGTTGACGCGCTGGTTTATTACATCGACGAAGCAACTGAAGATATGCGCATTGCATATCCAATGGAACTGTTTGACCGCAACGTAACTGACGGCCGCATGATGCTGGTGTCTGTGCTGACGCTGATCATCGGTAACAACCAGGGTATGGGCGATATCGAGCACGCCAAGATTCATGACTTCTACGTGCCTGAGCGCGCGATCCAGCTGTTTGACGGTCCTGCCAAAGACATCAGCGACATGTGGCGCATCCTGGGTCGTCCGATTGTAAACGGCGGCTATATCTCCGGTACCATCATCAAGCCTAAACTGGGTCTGCGTCCCGAGCCATTTGCAGCTGCTGCTTACCAGTTCTGGCTGGGTGGCGACTTCATCAAGAACGACGAGCCACAGGGTAACCAGACTTTCTGCCCGCTGAAAAAAGTATTGCCACTGGTGCGTGACGCACTGGTTCGCGCACAAGACGAAACCGGCCAGGCAAAACTGTTCTCCATGAACATCACTGCTGACGACCACTACGAAATGTGCGCCCGTGCTGACTTCGCGCTGGAAACATTCGGCCCGGATGCAGACAAGGTTGCTTTCCTGGTTGACGGTTTCGTTGGCGGCCCAGGCATGGTTACTACCGCTCGTCGCCAGTACCCTAGCCAGTACCTGCACTACCACCGCGCCGGTCACGGCATGATCACTTCACCATCTGCAAAACGCGGTTACACCGCCTTTGTACTGGCGAAGATGAGCCGTCTGCAAGGTGCTTCCGGTATCCACGTGGGTACCATGGGCTACGGCAAGATGGAAGGTGAAACTTCCGACAAGAACATCGCTTACATGATCGAGCGTGATGAAGCGCAAGGTCCTGTCTACTACCAGAAATGGTACGGCATGAAGCCTACAACCCCGATCATCTCCGGCGGTATGAACGCGCTGCGTCTGCCAGGCTTCTTCGAGAACCTCGGCCACGGTAACGTGATCAACACCTCCGGTGGCGGTTCTTACGGCCATATCGACAGCCCGGCTGCCGGCGCGATTTCTCTGCGTCAGTCGTACGAGTGCTGGAAGTCTGGTTCTGATCCGATCGAATACGCGAAGTCACACAAAGAATTTGCCCGCGCCTTTGAGTCATTCCCTAAAGACGCCGACAAGATCTTCCCGGGCTGGCGTCAAAAACTGGGCGTTCACAAGTAATTCGAACGTTTAGTTGCAACACAAAAGCCCCTGCCGTATTTTTTTGCAGGGGTTTTTTTATCCCGGATATTTTTATCCCGGATAATCCATTAGGCCGCACACAAACCGCCACCCGCACTGGTTCCCGCTCGCGGGAGCCGCCTAATGGATTATTCGGGGTTAGCAGCCCATCTTTTAGTTACGACCAAGCTGAAGACAAGTCTTCACTGAAACTACGTTTTGAGGAAACCGCCATGAGCAAGCAGTTCGATATCAAGCAATATCAAATTAGCAAAGAGCCGTTTTATCAGGCCCAGAGCAATGAAGTGACGATGTACGAAGCAGCCTACGCCGCGCGTCTGCCGGTGATGCTGAAAGGCCCGACAGGCTGTGGCAAATCGCGCTTTGTGGAATACATGGCCTGGAAGCTTAACAAGCCGCTGATCACCGTGGCCTGTAACGAAGACATGACCGCCTCCGATCTGGTCGGCCGCTATCTGCTCGACGCCAACGGCACGCGCTGGCTGGATGGCCCGCTGACCCTGGCCGCACGCCATGGCGCGATCTGCTATCTGGATGAAATCGTCGAGGCGCGCCAGGACACCACCGTGGTGATCCACCCGCTCACCGACCATAGACGCACCCTGCCGCTGGATAAAAAAGGCGAGCTGGTGCAGGCCCATCCCGATTTCCAGCTGGTGATTTCCTACAACCCCGGCTACCAGAATCTGATGAAGGATCTGAAGCAGTCCACCAAGCAGCGTTTTGCAGGTCTGGAGTTTGATTACGCCAGCGCAGAAACCGAAGCCGCGATTGTTAGCAAGGAAGCAGGTATTGCCACTGATGTAGCTGCAAAGCTGGTGCGCATTGGCCTGACGGCACGCAACCTGAAGGGACACGGTCTGGATGAAGGCATTTCCACCCGCCTGCTGGTTTACGCGGCAACACTGATGAACCATGGTATTCCACCGCGCGACGCCTGCCGCATGGCGCTGGTACGCCCCATCACCGATGACGCGGATATCCGCGACACGCTGGATCACGCCATCGACGCCGTATTTGAAGCCTGATCAAAAAGGTAAAGCTCAAATGACAGCCACTCCCGAAGAACGCGAACAGCTCAAGTGCAACTTTGCCCGCGTGCAAAGCGTGTTCGACGACTGCATGGCGGATGCGCGCAAGCATCTCAGCGCAGAGGGCATACACGCCTACATTGACGGTGCCAATGCCATTAACCGAACCGGTCGCGGCGAGGAGCCGGTGCTGGTGTTCCTCGAGGAAATGCCACAGGTTGCCGCGCAGCTGGGCGAAGGCGTGATTGAGGAAGTGGTGACATTTACCCGCACCCTGGCCAAGTCACCCAACAGCAAGGCGATCCCCAACTTTTTGCAGAGCCTGGCAGCGGCCGCGCGTGCGCTGGAAAGCCGCGAGCTGTTTAGCGAGTACCTCAATCTGGTGATACAGACCGCGATTCGCACCAGTCCCAAAGTGCACGGCATCGACTCGATGTATACCAGCCCGTGTTTGCCGGATTTTCTGAACAGTGTGCCTTTTCTGTTCAGCCAGCTTGCCATCGGCGGCATCAGGAAATGGGTGGATTATGGCGTGCTGGCCTACCCCAATGATCCCGACAGCCAACAGCTTTACTTCCAGCTGAAATCCAGCGACAGCCGCGCCGTGATGCAGCGCGAACGCCACGGCACGCTGTTCATCGACAACGAGCGCAAGCTGGACATGTATCTGCGCGGCCTGTGGCATAGCGAATCCCTGTTTGTACCCTATTCACTCGCCTTCGACGAACTGCGCAAGCCGATCCCCTATCTGAACAAGCAGGGCATCCATCTGCCGGATGTGTATGACGACCTGCCAAATGGCGTGCGCGGCATCGACCGCTACCGCGCGCTGCTGGCGCACCTGAGCGCACACCGGCGCTGGACCAGCAATCTGGTGGCGGACAATCTGAGCCCGTTCCAGCGTACCGCGGTCGAGATTTTTGAAGACTCGCGCGTCGAATATCTGGCGATGCAGGACTTCCCCGGCCTGCGCCAGCTGTGGTGCAAGCTGCACCCCGTGCCACGGCAAGATGTCGAGAAGAAAGAGGGTTACTCCTACATCCGCCACCGCATGGCGATGCTGTCTCGCGCGCTGCTCGACCCGACGCACCGCTATACAGATGCGGCCATCCTCAAGTATGTGGCGCGCTTCCATGAACTGATGGCCAGGGACGAGACACGCAGCAGTGATGCGCAGTTGCTGGGCGTGCAATTTATTGCGGAAACCAAAGTGGCCAGCGACTCGGCGGCAAAGATCCATTTCGACGACACCGAGGTTGGCTATCGCGATGACAACCGCCTGATGTGGGTCTTCATCGAAGAGGGCGACGAAGAAGTGTTTGAAGAGCGCCAGCGCCCGCCGCAGGAGATGGAAGAGGAATTCAAGGTGCCGCCGCGCCTGTACAACGAGTGGGACTACAGCGCCGAGCATTACCGCCCGGACTGGGTCAGCGTGTACGAGCACCTGCAGCCGCAGGCCAACCCGGCCGATATTGATCGCCTGCTGAACAAACACAAGGCGCTGGCCAAGCGCCTGAAGAAGATCATCGACATGCTCAAGCCGCAGAACAAGGTGCGCATCCGCTACCAGGAAGAAGGGTCAGAGCTTGATCTGGACGTGGCAATCCGCTCGCTGATCGATCTCAAGAGCGGTGCGCAGCCCGACACGCGCATCAACATGAGCCACCGCCACGATGGCCGCAGCGTGGCGGTCTCGCTGCTGCTCGATCTGTCCGCCTCGCTGGCCGACGTGCCCGAGGGCTGCAGCCAGAGCAAACTGGAAATCAGCCAGGAAGCCGTGTCGCTGCTGGCCTGGGCGGTAGACCAGATGGCCGACCCGCTGGCGATCGGCGGCTTCCATTCCGACACGCGCCACAACGTGCGCTTCTGGCATTTCAAGGGCTATAACGAAAGCTGGAACGATGAAGTCAAGGGCCGGCTGGCCGGCATGGAGGCGAATTACTCCACGCGCATGGGGGCGGCCATCCGTCATGCCGGCCATTATCTGGCGCACCAGCAGGCCGACAAGAAGTTGCTGCTGGTGCTGACCGACGGCGAGCCGGCCGACATCGACAGCCACGACCCGCGCATGCTGATCGAGGACGCGCGCAAGGCGGTGCAGGAAATGGATAATGAAGGCATCTATACCTACTGCATCAACCTCGATCCTAGGGCGGATGAATACGTGGCGGATATTTTCGGCAAAAATTACACGGTGATCGACAACATCGCGCGCCTGCCGGAACGCCTGCCGCAGCTGTTTATGTCGCTGGTCAAATAATGCCGATGGAAGCAGCGTGGAGAGATACCGGGGAAACGGGTAAAATGCGCGGCTTGCAAACAACCCGGCCACAGTCGAGCGAGAAGTGAATTATCTTCAAGCAGGCTCGCGCCAAGCGACCCATGTTAAATCCTGACCTGCCATCACAGATCGAGACTGCAGCCGCCATTCTGCGCAAGGGTGGGGTGGTAGCCATGCCCACCGAGACCGTCTATGGCCTCGCGGCGGATGCTGCCAATCCGGAAGCGGTCAAACGCATATTTCAAATCAAGGGAAGGCCTGCGGATCACCCACTGATTGTGCATGTGGCCGACAAATCACAACTCGGCTACTGGGCACGCGAGGTGCCGGAGGCGGCACGCCTGCTGGCCGAGCATTTCTGGCCGGGCCCGCTGACCCTCATTTTGCCGCGCCACAAGCATGTTCCGGATGCCGTCACCGGCGGCCAGGACACCGTTGGGCTGCGCGTGCCCAACCACCCTGTTGCGCTGCAACTGCTGCGTGCCATGGGGCCGCATGCAGGATTGGCCGCACCCTCCGCTAATCGCTATGGCCGCATCAGCCCCACCACGGCGGCACATGTGCGCGAAGAGCTGGGCGGCAGCGTCGACATGATCCTCGACGGCGGGCCCTGCCAGGTAGGGCTGGAAAGCACTATCGTCAGCTGCATCGGCGCAACTCTGACCGTGTTACGCCCGGGCGGTGTGCCGCTGGCGGCGCTGGAAGAAGTATTGGGGCACAAGATTGCCGTGGTGGATGCTAGCAAATCAAACATCCGCGTATCGGGCAGTAAACTGTCACACTATGCGCCCGTCACACCGCTGGAAATATTGCCGGGTGCGGATTTATGGCAGCGCGCGAGCACGCTTGCAGCGCAGGGATTGCGTGTGGCAACTCTGGAATGGTCAGCATCCGATGCAGTACACTTGGCAAGTGGCGCAAATGCAGAGCATGGGAGTATCGTGCGCACTGCGATGCCGGCAGACGCGGTTGCCTATGGACAGAAGTTGTATGCCACCTTGCGCCAGCTCGACACTGCGCACTTTGACCGTTTGCTGGCGGAAGCACCGCCTGCCGCTGAAGCTTGGCTGGCGGTTGCGGATCGCCTGCTTCGTGCCAGTTATCGGGACTAATTGTCAGGCGCCCCTCCCCTCTGGGGTAGAAAGAGTGGCTGCGAGACGAATCGATTATTGTGTAAATGCTGCAGCAGTATATGGCCCCTGGCTTGGCAAAGAGAATATTAAGTATAATCAATATATTGCAATAACAACAAAATTCAACGAAGGACTTACTCGGTTCATCCTTGGTATTTATAGCGAAAGAGAATTATGAGCAAACCACTGGTAGGTATCGTGATGGGCAGCCAGAGCGACTGGGAAGTGATGAAACATGCAGCCGAAATGCTCAAGTCATTAGGCGTGCCGTTTGAGCACAGGGTTGTCTCTGCCCACCGCACCCCTGACCTGTTGTTTGAATATGCGTCAACTGCCGCCAGCCGCGGCCTTGTCTGCATTATCGCCGGTGCGGGGGGCGCCGCTCATCTGCCCGGCATGCTGGCAGCCAAAACCGCACTGCCTGTGCTGGGTGTGCCAGTTCCGTCGAAATACCTCAAAGGCATGGACTCATTGCTCTCCATTGTGCAGATGCCCAAAGGCATACCTGTCGCCACCTTTGCGATAGGCGAGGCAGGCGCTGCGAATAGCGCGCTGTTTGCGGCCGCGATGATCGCAACACATGACCCCGCTCTGTCGCGCAGCTTGACGGCATTCCGTGCCAAACAGGAAGCGACTGTGCTGGCAATGAATCTGCCGGAGGTGGAATAGTATGATTCTGCCGGAAGCTACCCTGGGCGTTCTGGGGGGCGGCCAGCTCGGGCGCATGTTTACCGTGGCCGCCCGCACCATGGGCTACCGCGTGATCGTGCTCGACCCTGATCCCGCAAGTCCTGCAGCCGAGCTGGCCAACGAGCATATCTGCGCCGCCTTCGACGACCGCGCCGCCCTGGAAAAAATGGGCCGCGCCTGCGCCGCGATCAGCACCGAATTTGAAAACGTACCTGCCGAGAGCCTGAATTTCCTGGCTCAATTCTGCCCGGTCAGACCTTCAGCCAAAGCGGTGGCCATCGCGCAAAACCGCATCCGCGAAAAAACTTTTTTGCGCGACAGCGGTTTTGAAACCGCTCCCTTTACCGAGATCAACAGCAGAGCGGAGATTGAAGCGGCACTCAAAAAAATCGGCACGCCGGCATTGCTCAAGATCAGCCAGTTTGGCTATGACGGCAAGGGGCAGGCGACCGTGCATAATCTCGCCGATGCCTATGCCGCCTTTGAGCAGATGGGCAGCAAGCCCTGCGTGCTGGAGCAGCGCCTCAATTTGCAGACTGAAATTTCAGTGGTAGTTGCGCGCAGCGCAGACGGCAAAACCGTGGCCTACCCCGCTGCGGAAAACACTCATGTCGGCGGCATACTCGATATCAGTGTTGTACCGGCGCAAGTGAGCGACAAGCTGGCGCAGCAGGCCACCCGCGATGCGCGCGCCGTGGCCGACAAACTGGATTACTGCGGCGTGATGGCGGTGGAATTTTTCGTGGTGGAAAACGAGCGCCTGCTGATCAACGAAATCGCGCCGCGCCCGCACAACAGCGGCCACTACACTATGGACGCCTGCCTCACCTCGCAGTTCGACCAGCAGATCCGCGCGATGTGCGGCCTGCCGCTGGGCGATGCGAGGCTGTTATCTCCGGTGGCGATGGTGAATATTCTGGGTGATGCCTGGCGCGATGGTGCGGCACCGCCGTGGGATGCCGTGCTGCACGAGCCGCGCGCCAAGCTGCATCTGTACGGCAAGCGCGAAGCCAGAGCGGGCCGGAAGATGGGCCACTTTACCTGTATTGGAGATAGTGTGCAGGAAGCCAGTGCTCTGGCGCGTGAGCTGCAACAGAAGCTGCAGGGTTGATTGCGCATTTCCATATGCTCAACAACACTATCATTCATGCGACATTGTTGCTGCATGGCTATGTTGCCTAATTTACGTTAGCTTTCACCTATGAGTTCCCTTGAGACTATCGCGGAGGCAAAAATTCAGGCAGCCTTAGACCGCCGGTTTATTGCACTCACATCTGCAATTGTTGCCGTCACGCAAGAAATGAATAGTCGCGGCGTACTGCCCTCGAGCATGGCTGTCCAAAAGATTCATGGCGAATGTATTGCGTTATTCGATCAAGTTCGAGATGACATCAAGACCGAATACTCCATCGTGCTTAATGAAACGCTGTGGCCGACTGATAGACTGATTTCAAGACTTATAGTGAAGGCAATCCAGCATTTCGAGAAAGTTGCGGAACGTGCTCGGAGTGAAATAGCAAAGGCGGCACATTCACTCCTGAATAGCGGTATGCATAAGTCTCTCAATGAAGATGTACCACTCGCACATGACAGAGCTATCACCGATCTGAGTCTATTTGTCGATGGCCACAGGAAGGTGAAGCTCAATCGATCGATCAAGACGGCGGTGTTGTTTGTTCCCAAACTGCTCGGCCGAATCCTGGGGCTGAAGGCACATGAAAGCTAACCCTACAGTCGAGCGGATCTGCGCGAAAAGCCGCCAGCAATAGTGTCAGGTTTTGCATTAATGTACTGCCCCTGTATATCAAACGTTAAATCTATCCCTTTACTTTCAAACTGATCAAGTGATCGCACCGCTCCCCGTTTGCCGGGGGTAGCCCGGCGGCTAGTCACTTTCTTTTGCTTCGCCAAAAAGAAAGTAACCCAAGAAAAGGCGACCCCGGTTTACCGCCCCTGCGGGGTTCCCTCTATTTTTCACAAACAAGCGGGGCTGCGGGGTAAACAAGTCAACAGCAAAAACGGTGTGGGCACAAAGTGCCCACAAATGAATTTTGTTTTTGTATTCGTTTTTGAAGTTGCTTTTGAAGTTGCTTTTGAATTTGATTTTCGCTTTTATCTCCCCTGTTCCGCCACCGAGTAGCGGAGACTGGTCAGGGGTAGTCGGCGAGGACTGTCTGAGCACGCAGTGCGAGTTCCGCAGCCGCCTGACCAGTCGAGCACACGCAGGGAACCTCGCAGAGGTGGCGGATTGGGGTCGCCTTTTCTTTGGGTACTTTCTTTCGGAATTATGTAGCAGCAGCACAAAGTTCTAACCAGCCACACGCCTAGAATAGTTGCCTTTCATCCTACAGACAAGGGCGCATCATGGGAACATCGTTTGTCATATCAGGCTTGCTCACAAAGCACACAGAACTAATCACTCTAATGGAGCATCACGCCAAGGAAATTGACCGCATAGATTCAGAACTGCGGCATTTGAGCGCGACGATCAAGCTATTTTCTCCTGAAACTGACTTACGCAGCTTGCAGCCAAAACGATTTGTAGAGACAAACAAGGTGTTCAAGCAAGGAGAGAGTAGCCGCATGGTGTTAGAGGTACTACGTGAGGCCGGCGGCACGTTAAACACGCAAGCAATAGCTCAACGTATCGCTGAAAAGAAAGGGTTAGACGAAAGCAAGTGGAAATCTATCAGAGATACCATCCTGGATACACTGAAGCGGCTTGAAACTAAGGGAGTGGTGCGCCAGTCCGGTAAAGATGGGCTGGCGATACTCTGGGTTATTGTTTAAGCCGCCAAACGTTCAGTTTGACGCTTGTTACCTTGCCAATACCCGCACCAGTCAGGGCTAGTAACTGTACGGGCGCACTTCTTCATGATGTCGTTGAATATCACACCATTGGGCAAGCGGCGGGTATCTTCACGATAAGCCGCTTCGTTTGCATAATTTGCCAGATACAGGTTTCCGAATTTGTGTGTCTGGCCGTACTGCATTCTACGGAAGCGGCTTAAATACGATTCAGCCAGATTGTTTGTAGTACCATCATCAGCGCGGTATTCGATGCTGTGATTCACGCGGCGGGTTTCATACTTTGCATGGAGGCGGTCATACGCATTGCTTTCGTCCGCGCAGATTACTGAGCCTTTCTTTACGAAAGCTTCTGACAGGTTGCCGATGTCGGTTTGAGGGGGTGTCCTGAATTTTGTGTAAACGGAATTCATTAATGCTGCGGCATCCGTTCCTCGAACTGGATAGTAAAACGATTCAGTGCCGCTTTCCAGTCCCTTATCGGCATCGTCCATTTTTTACTGA